>Ga0157319_1000011_pt1 | contig 180060 bp, 160 predicted proteins | sample MCvi2old240510_FD_105326 | JGI IMG/M metagenome (GOLD analysis project Ga0157319, IMG submission 105326) | Arabidopsis rhizosphere microbial communities from North Carolina - M.Cvi.2.old.240510 | ecosystem: Host-associated > Plants > Roots > Rhizosphere | place: USA: North Carolina | collected... | reverse complement strand
GGGGATCGTGACCTTCAAGAACGCGGCCGATCTGCGCGAGGTCGCGAAGATCGTGCCCGCCGACCGCCTGCTGATCGAAACCGACAGCCCCTACCTGGCCCCGGTGCCGTTCCGCGGCAAGCTCAACCAGCCGGCCTACGTGCCGCATGTGGCCAAGCTGGTGGCGGAGGTCCGGGGCGTGCCGGTCGAGGACCTGGCGGCGCAATGCACGGCCAACACGCGGCGGCTGTTCCGACTGCCGGAGGCGGCCTGAGATGGCGGGGCGATCGAGCGGGCCGCGTCGCGGCCGGTGGTCGGTGCCGGCGACGCTGGCAGCGTTCGAGGCATTCAAGGCATTCAAGGCATTCGCGGCGGTGGGCGGCTTGACGCTGGCCGCGGGGCTGCTCGCGCCGGTGTGGGCGCAGGGGCGTGACGCCCGGGCGCCCGTGGCGGCGGCGTCGGAGGCCGTCGCGCCGCCCGAGCTCCATGTCGCCGCGCGGAACGACCACGCCGCCACCGTCATGAAGCTGCTGCTGGCGGGCACCGATCCCAACGTCCGCGACGCGCAGCGCAACACGGCGCTGCACGTGGCGATCCGGGAGGAGTCCGGCAAGGCCGTCGAGGCGCTGCTGAAGAGCCCCGGCACCGACGTCAACGCCATCAACCAGGCCGGCGAGACGCCGCTGATGCTGGCCGCGATCAAGGGCAACCTGGACATCGCGCGCGAGCTGGTCAAGCGCGGCGCGCTGGTCAACGAGCCGGGATGGTCCGCGCTGCATTACGCGGCCGCCGGCCCGAACGAGCACCTGGTGCGCTGGCTGGTCGGGCAGGGCGCGGACATCGACGCGCGGTCGCCCAATGGAACGACGCCGCTGATGATGGCGGCCGGCTACGGCGGGCTGAGCGGCGCCGAGATCCTGATCGCCGCCGGCGCGGACGTCACGCTGCGCAACGACCATCAGCTGAGCGCGGCCGACTTCGCCCGCCGCGCCGGGCAGGACGAGATGGCCGACAAGCTGGACCAGCTCGCCCGGGCGCGTGCTAAGGCCGCCGCCACGCCGGCGCCGTAGGCGGCGCCCCCCCGGCGCGACGCTTTCCCGCGCCTTTCCGAGGCATCGGTCACACGCCGCACGGCGCGGTGAGGCAGCTGCTGGCATTCCCCTAGGAATCCGTCTGACACGCGGTTTGGCGGCCCGCCCACTGTTGGCGGCCCGGGTCGGTCTCTACAGTTCATCCCATGCCGACACGGTGTCGGCGCCGGAGACCGAGATGCTGACCACGACCCAAGACTTCGCCGCCAACCCGTTCGCGATGCTGCTGGATCCCGAGCGCGTCGCCCTGGAAGTGGCCGGTTCCGAACGCCTGGCGCGCCTGCGCAGCCGCATCTACCGCCCTCTGGACAAGCCGCTGATCGCGCACCGCGACGCCGGCGACCAGGCCGCCTACGACGAGGAAGTCGATGCCGCCGAATTGTCCGAAGCCGATCTGCTCCCGCTGGACGACCAGCCGTCCATCGGCACCGAACTGAGCGCCTGAGATTCGCTGCCGGGGCAAGGGTCCGGAACGAATCGGCGCGGCGCTTGTCGGTGCTGTCTGACCCGCGCTTCCGCCAGCCGACTACACCCGGCCCCCCGCGATCTCCCTAGCATGACGCTCAACCGAGGTCCCTCTATCGTGTGACCGAGCCCACAGCCCGCCTGGAGACTGTCATGCGCCGCCCCCGAGTCCGCTCCCGTCACGTCGTCGAAGCCGCGCCAGTCGTCCTCGCCGGACCGCGCTGGCGGTGGCTCGCGGCGACCAGCCTGCCGGTCCTGGCGCTGGCCCTGATGCTGCTGGGCGGCTGTGCCTCGATGGGCGACCACTCGGGTGCCCCCTCCACCTCACCGTCGACCACCGTCACGCCGGCGCTTCCCGCCGGCTCCGTCATCGGCGGGAATCTGTGGTCCCCCCGCATGGAGGAGCGCCGCCTGGCCATCGTGCAAGCCAGCGGAGGCACCGGCATCGGCGTGGTCCGCACCGCGGACAACCAGCTCAAGCTGACCCTGCCCACCGACGCGGCCTTCGACCTGGGTCGTTCCGAGCTCAAGCCGGCGATGCGCCCCGCGCTGGATGAAGCCAGCCGCGACCTGGACGAGCAGGTCCGCATCACCATCGTCGGGCACACCGACAGCTCGGCCGGCGATGCGGTGAACGGGCCGCTGTCGCTGGATCGGGCCGAGACCGTGCGCGAATACCTGGTCCACCACGGCGTGCGGCGCGGCCGCTTGCTGGTGGAGGGGCGCGGCGGACGCCAGCCCGTGGCCAGCAATGCCACCGAGGCCGGAAGGGCCGCCAATCGTCGGATCGAGATTTTCCTGTCGCAACCCGCGTCCTAAGTTGTCATCAAGTACGGGAGTTGAGTCATGAATGCCTGCTGCCCCCGCCTGCTGCTGATGGCCGTGCTGGCCCCGGCCGCCCTGAGCTTCGCCCAGGCCGGACCCGCCAGCGAGCTGTCGCCGACCTCGCTGGATGACCATGTCGAGCTGACCGGCCGAAGCCTGTCCGAGCGGTCGCGACAGGCGGCGACCAGCCGGAGTGCCGCGGCGAGCGGCCGCTATACCGTGACGCAGCACGCCGCTGAGCCGCTGGCGACCGCCAACCAGCCCGCCGGCGCCGCCGCCTGGTACGGCCGTGCGCCGCAGGCCACGCAGACGATGCTGTGGGCGCGTCCCTGGTCCGGCAGCGGACTGCGGCTGGGCGTTGGTGTCGAGCAGCGCGGCGCAGCGATCGGCGGCGGCCTGTATTCGACGCCGTATCAGAACGGCAGGCCGGGCGCGGCCGGCGACGCCGGCGTGCTGGTCGGCCTGGCGCTGCCGACCGGGCCGCGCTCGCATGCCTACGTGCAGACGCCGCTCGTCGACGCGCAACGCGCGCAGATCGATGAGTTCACCGTCCCCGGCATCAACAACCGGGATCAGCGCCAGGTGCGGGTGGGCATGGTCTTCAACACCCGCAAGCCCTACGCGGACCTGCGCAAGGGTTTCCGCATGGAGCTCAGCGGGCAGTCCTCGTTGACCTTCCGGCCGCGTGGCGGCCGTGTGGGCGTGACCTTCCAGAAGGTCTGGTAACGGCCGCATCGCACCACCGCATTTCCTTCTCTTTGCAAGCCGGCGTCAGCCGGCTTTTTTGCATTGGCGCTGCCGTTTTCGAGCGGGCGCCGGGGACGCGATTCCGCGCAGTCCGGCGCGGTAGGTCCTCTCCTACAGCGCGGCGGTTGACGCTCCGACGCGGGGTTGCGGTGCGGGACTGCCCGCGGCGGCCGGGCCAGTCCCTACAGTCATTCCATCGCGGCACGGTGCCGCGCAGGAGAACCAAGATGCTGCACTACGCCGTTGTCTTCTTCGTCATTGCCCTGATCGCCGCGTTGTTCGGTTTTGGCGGCATCGCCGCCGGTGCCGCCGGCATCGCGAAGATCCTGTTCTTCGTGTTCGTGATCATGGCCGTGGCGACCTTCGTGATGAGCCTGTTGCGAAAGTGACGACCCCGTCATCGCTCGAACTGCTGACTGAACTGCTGCCCTCCACAACAAAGAAAGGATCGCCATGAACAAGCCCGCTACCGCCGCCCTGATCGCCGCCGCCCTGAGCCTGTGCGCCGGCATGGCGCAAGCCGCCAACTTCTCCAAGTCGGTCTACGACGGCGCGAAGGACGACATCAAGAAGACCTACAAGGTCGACAAGGATGCCTGCGACAAGCTGTCCGGCAATGCCAAGGACATCTGCGTCAAGGAGGCCAAGGGTCGCGAGGACGTGGCGCTGGCCCAGCTGGAATACAACTACAGCGGCAACGCCAAGGACGAGGCCAAGCTGATCGAGACCCGCTACGAGGCGCGCTACGAGGTGGCCAAGGAGCGCTGCGACGATCGCTCGGGCGAGGCCAAGGATGTCTGCCAGCGCGAGGCCAAGACCGCCTACGAGAAGGCGAAGGCCGAACTCAAGATGAACAAGAAGGTGGCGGAGGCCGTCGATGACGCCGAGGAAACCCGCGTCAAGGCCGACTACAAGCTGGCTTCCGAGAAGTGCAACACCCTGTCCGGCGACGCCAAGGACGTGTGCGTGAACTCGGCCAAGGCCCGCTACAGCCAGCGCTGACCCAGCGCTGATCCAGCGCTGATCCCGTTCAACCAGACAACCCCGGTGGGGGCGCGAGCCGGCCAGGTCCCGACCGCGCTGTCGTTGAACCGGCGGATCCGGGCCAACAACTCGAACATCGCCCGGATCCCCCTGTCGACACCTGTTGCAACGGCGCCCCGAAGGGCGCCGTTTTCTTTTGCCGACGCGGATCTTGCCGGCGCGGATCAGGCCAGGCCGGCCTTGTCCAGTCCGAAGGCCTTGTCCTGCGTGCCGGGCACGCTGCGGACCGCGATATTCAAGCGGTTCCAAGCGTTGATCGAGGCCACGAGCCAGGTCAGGTCCGACAGTTCCTTCTCGCTGAACTGCTCGCGCACTTCGGCGTAGACGGCATCGGACACGCCGCCGTCCGGAATGCGGGTGAGGACCTCGGTCCAGCGCAGCGCGGCGCGTTCGCGGGCGGAGAACAGCGGCGATTCGTGCCAGATGGCGACGTGGTGCAGGCGCAGGGCGCGTTCGCCGCCCATCACCGCCTGCTTGACATGCATGTCGAGGCAGAAGGCGCAGCCGTTGAGCTGCGAGGCGCGGATCTCGACCAGGTATTGCAGGCCGGTTTCCAGGCCGCTTTCCTTGAGGCCCATGGACAGCTCCACCAGCTTCTTGAAGGCGGGGGCGGACTGTTGCATGTAGTTGAAGCGTTGGCTCATCGTGGGCTCCGGGGTGAAAAGAGGGTTGGTAACGACAAGACGAAACAGCCCCCGCACGTGTGACATCGCCCTGCGCCCAGGCCGGCGGACCGGCTGGCTAAACTGGCCGGCGCCCGCCCAAGAAGGCCCCGAACACACCGCCGCCGTGACTGCTCCTCCACCTGCTTCCACTCCCGATCCCGCTCCCGCCGCCGCCACATCGTCCGGCGCCTCGCCAGCCCCACGCGTCAGCGTGTTCCGGCATCCCGGATTCACCGCCTTCCTGGTGTGCCGCCTCGCCGCCGTGTTCGCCGGCCAGATCCAGGCGGTGGTCGTGGCCTGGCAGGTGTACGACCTCACGCGCCAGCCGCTGGCGCTGGCCTATGTCGGCCTGGCGCAGTTCATCCCGATGCTGCTCCTGCTGCTGCCGGCCGGCGACCTGATCGATCGCTTCAGCCGCAAGCCGATCCTGGCCCTCAGCTGGGGCGTCAGCGCGTCCTGCAGCCTGGCGCTGTGGTGGCTGGCCGGGCACGGCCATGCCGGCGTGACCGGCATCTACGCCGTCCTGGTGGTGTTCGGCTGCGCGCGGGCCTTCTCCGGCCCGGCTTTGCAGAGCCTGTTGCCGCAGATCGTGCCGCGCGAGCAGCTGGCCCAGGCCATCGCCGCCAACAGCATGCTGTTGCGCGTCGCGAGCATCGGCGGCCCGTTCCTCGGCGGCCTGCTGTACGGCTTCGGCGGGGCAGGGCTGACCTACCTGGTCTGCCTGGTCTGCTTCGCCCTGGGCACCGCGCTGCTGGTCGGCGCGGTGCCGGTGCGCTTCGCCGCGCCGCCGTCGCCGGCCGGCGGCACCATCTGGCAGCGTTTCGGCGCCGGCATCCACTTCATCCGGTCGCGACCGATCATCCTCGGGACGATCTCGCTGGACCTGTTCGCGGTGTTGCTGGGCGGCGTGGTGGCCTTGCTGCCGATCTATGCGCACGAGGTGCTCCATGCCGGACCGGAAGGCCTGGGGGCGCTGCGCAGCGCGATGGCCGTGGGCGAGGTCACGGCGGGCTTCTACCTGAGCCTGCGGCCGTTCAACCGCCACGTCGGCAAGGCGATGTTCGCGGCGGTGGCCGTGTTCGGGCTGGCGAACCTGGTGTTCTCGCTGTCGACGACCTTCTGGCTGTCCTTTGGCGCGCTGGCGATCGCTGGCGCGGCGGACATGGTCAGCGTCTACATCCGCGGCGCGCTGGTGCAGTTCTCGACGCCCGACGAGATGCGCGGTCGGGTGAACGCGGTAAACATGCTGTTCATCGGCTCGTCGAACGAGCTGGGAGAGTTCCGCGCCGGCAGCGCGGCCGCGGCGCTGGGCGCGGTCCCCGCGGCGGTGACGGGCGCGGTCTGCACGCTGGGGGTCGTCGCCGGCTGGGCAGCGCTGTTCAAGCCGCTGCGCACCGTCGACCGGTTCGAGGAAGCCACCCCGGCCGTCACGCGCTGAGCGCCCTCCGCCGCGCTCGTCGCCAGGCGCGCGCTAGCGCAAAAAAGCCGCGCCGACCTGGAGGTGCAGCGCGGCAACAGGGAGGAAGCAGTCAATCATCGAATGCCCTGGGCGGGTGCCCCGGGCGTTCCGCCGGACCGTGCCGGCGCAATCAAGGACCCGGAGCGGAATCAGCTCAGCCAGCGGTCATCGGCGCGGGTCTGCCAGTCGTCGAGCTGCTTGTCGGCCTCGTCCTTGGCGATGCCGTAGCGCTCCTGGATCTTGCCGGACAGCTGATCGCGCTTGCCGGCGATCACGTCGATGTCGTCGTCGGTCAGCTTGCCCCATTGCTCACGGACCTTGCCCTTGAGCTGGGTCCAGTTGCCTTCGATGCGATCCCAATTCATACGAACTCCTTTCAGAAGCGAGTAAGTGACGATGGGACTTGGCAATTACCGGACCCGGTGCCGCAGCGGCGTCGGGTCCGCAGGAACGGATCAGTGGTTGGTGCGACCGCGCACCGCGGGCGGAAGGTAATCCTTGCCGACCATGGCGCGGGCGAACAAGTAGTTGTTGCGGGCGCGAGCCGGGAGGCTGTCGAGGTCGACATGCCCTTGGGGATCGCATGGGAAGGACATCGCGCGGCCGGCGTCGAAGATCGATTCGAAGCGCACTTCGAATTGCGGGGCGGCGGCGTCGGCGGCAATCTGGAGGAGGCTCATGTCGTTCTCCTGGTGAGTTCCTTTGCTTTCACTATCGGCGTTGGCCATGGTCCTTCCCATAAGCGCAACTCGGTGCGCGATGTCGGTGCCGGACGGTGGGCCATGTCGGGTGTCGTCCTACAGCGTGTGGGCTCAACGGAAGGCGTTTCCTCGACGTTGACGGCGCGCGCGGTGGCCGCCCCGGACTTCACCCAGCTTTGCAAAAGGGGCTGGCGAGCGCCTTGCTCCCTGGTGGTTGGGGACGCGCCCCGGCGCGTCGCGCCCGCTGTGGGACAGCACCTACAGCGCCTCGCGGTGCCCGCTGCTTCGTCCCGGCCGCCGCCGCGGCGAGGATGCGTCCATCGCAACCTGATTCCGCTCCGGTTCGAGGCCCATCATGGACGACAACATGCTGATGCTGATGACGCTGTCCACCTGCACCGCCACCGCCTTGGCGCTGCGCATGTGGCAGTGGCTCGATGAACTGGGGCGGGACGATTCCCAGGAGGACCTGCCATGAGCGCCCGACCCCCGCTGCCCCCCGAACATCCCGCCGACGCCTCCATGGGCGACGCGTCCTCCGAGCGCCAATCGCTCAACGAGCATCCGCTGAGCCAGCAGGCCTTCGTCTGTGGGGAGGTCACCTACCGCACTGGCGACGGTCCGCTCGTGACGATCCGTCCGGGACCGGTGGCCGTGGAGATCAACGAGATCGACGTGACCATCGGCTGGGACGACGGTGATGCCCGGCTGAGCGCCGTCGTGCCGCGCAGCGAATATGCGCGCTTCATCGGCAGCGGCGCCATCAAGCCGGTGGTCGTGCATCGTCCCGAGGCGTCCGGGGAGGGCGCTGGCGAAAGCACTAGCGAAGGTGATGGCGCCGCCCCCAGCGCCCATCCGGAGCTGGACAAGGCCCAGGGCCGGACACCACACTGATCCGGCACGGATCCCGCGTCCCGGACAAGAAAAAGCGCCTCGGAACTCCGAGGCGTTTTTCGTTGGGAGGATGACCGGTCAGTCGCGGTCGCCGCCGAAGATGCCCAGCAGCTGCAGCAGCGCGGTGAACACGTTGTACAGGTCCAGGTAGATGTTCAGCGTGGCGCTGATGTAGTTGGTCTCGCCGCCGTCGACGACGCGCTTGACGTCCACCAGCATGAAGGCGGAGAAGATGCCCAGCACCGCCACCAGCAGCGCCAGGTGCACGCCGGTCGATTGCAGGAACACGTTGGCGATGCCGGCGATCATCGCGATCACGGCGCCGACAAACAGGAACTTCTGCAGGCCGGACAGGTCGCGCTTGACCACGGTGGCCAGCGACGCCATCGCGAAGAAGATCGCGGCGGTGCCGCCGAACGCGGTCATGATCAGCGTGCCGCCGTTCTTGAAGCCGAGGATGGCTTCGAGCAAGCGCGACAGCATCAGGCCCATGAAGAAGGTGAAGCCCAGCAGCGCGGCGACGCCGACGGCGGAATGCTTGGTCTTCTCCACCAGGAACATCAGGCCGAAGGCGCCGACGAAGAACAGGATCATGCTGGCGCCGGTGCCCATCGCGGCCAGGAAGCCGGTGGCCACGCCGATCCAGGCGCCCAGGACGGTGGGGATCAGGGAGAGCGCGAGCAGCGCGTAGGTGTTGCGCAGGACGCGCTGGCGGTCGGCGGACAGCGAGGAGCCGTAGCCGCCCGGGTTCAGGTCGATGATGCGGTCGTTCATGTGCGTGCGCCCCATGAAGTGAGAGTTGGCGTCGATTGTAGGCACGGCCCTTAAGGCTTCGTTAAAGTGATCGTCTTTCCTTCAATCACCGCCACGAGGCCGCAGATGAAACAGAAGCCCTTCCTGACCCTGGACGATGTCAAGCGCATCGCCGCCGCGGCCGAGGCCGAAGCCCTCAAGAACAACTGGCCGGTGACGATCGCGATCGTCGATGACGGTGGTCACCTGCTGTGGCTGCAGCGCCTGGACAATGCCGCCGCGACCTCGGCGGTGATCGCGCCGGCCAAGGCCAAGACGGCGGCGCTGGGCCGTCGTGAATCGAAGGTCTACGAGGACATCGTCAACAACGGCCGCAATGCCTTCCTCAGCGTGCCGCTGGAAGGCCTGCTCGAGGGCGGCGTGCCGGTGATGGTCGAGGGCTTCTGCGTGGGCGCCGTCGGCGTCAGCGGCGTGAAGTCCAACGAGGATGCGCAAGTCGCGAAGGCAGGCATCGCCGCCCTCGGCTGAAGCCCCCGGCGCGGCCCGGATTCAGACTTCCGACCCGCGCCATCGACCGACCCCAGTCCACTTCATCCCCGCAGTCCTGCGTGGCGCGGTCCTCGGTGGATCGGGGACGGCAAGGCGTGAGGTTTCTGCGCTTGACGCAGGGGCCTCATGCCTTGGCGGCCAAGCGCTCTGAAGGTGGCAGTCCAGGTTCCCCCACCACCACCGGTTTGCGCAAATCTTCTCCGTAGATACCCCGACGGGTTATACTCAGCAGGTTTACCCGCAACCTACCGCGTCCCGCACACTTCACCCCCGATCGCATCGGATCCCACACGGATCGACTCCCTCACAGGAGACCCGGTCGCACCCGCGCGCCAGCCGTCCACGGCGCGTGCCGGCGGCGGTCCAGGGCCCTGAAGCAGAGCCGGGCGCGCGCACAACAACGGAGTTTCCCGTGCTGCCCGATCTGCTTTCCGCTCCCCCCGCGATTCTTGCCCTGGCAGACGGCACGGTCTTCAAGGGTTCCGCGCTCGGCGCCGCCGGCCGGACCATTGGTGAAGTGGTGTTCAACACCTCGCTCACCGGCTACCAAGAAATTCTCACCGACCCCAGCTATTGCCGGCAGATCGTCACCCTGACGTATCCGCACATTGGCAACTATGGCGTGAACGATGAGGACGTCGAGGCGTCGAAGATCTTTGCCGCTGGCCTGATCATCAAGGAGGCGCCGGTCCTCGATTCGAACTTCCGCAAGGGCCGCACGCTGCGACAGTATCTGAAGGATGAGGGTACCGTCGCCATCGCCGACCTGGACACGCGTCGCCTGACGCGCGTGCTGCGCGAGAAGGGCGCCCAGAACGGTTGCATTCTGGCGCTGAACGCCGGCGAGCAGATCACCCAGGCCCACATCGACGAGGCCATCGCCGCCGCCAAGGGCGCGCCCAGCATGGCGGGCCTGGACCTGGCCAAGGTCGTCAGCCGCACCGAACGGGAGACCTGGACCGAAACCGAGTGGACGCTCGGCAAGGGCTACGGCGAGCAGACCGCCCCCAAGTTCCACGTCGTTGCCTACGACTTCGGCGTCAAGAGCAACATCCTGCGCATGCTGGCCTCGCGCGGCTGCCGCATCACCGTCGTGCCGGCGCAGACGCCGGCCTCGGAGGTCTTCGACCTCGAGCCCGATGGCGTGTTCCTGTCCAACGGCCCCGGCGATCCGGAACCCTGCGACTACGCGATCAAGGCCACCGCGCAGCTGATCGAGGCCGGCATCCCGACCTTCGGCATCTGCCTGGGCCACCAGATCATGGCGCTGGCCTCGGGCGCCAAGACCTTCAAGATGAAGTTCGGCCACCACGGCGCGAATCACCCGGTGAAGGACCTGGACAACGGCCGCGTCAGCATCACCAGCCAGAACCACGGCTTCGCGGTCGATCCCGACACGCTGCCCGCCAACCTGCGCGCGACGCACGTCAGCCTGTTCGACGGCACGCTGCAGGGCCTGGCCCGCACCGACAAGCCGGCCTTCTGCTTCCAGGGGCACCCGGAAGCGAGCCCCGGCCCGCACGACATTTCGTATCTGTTCGACCGCTTCATCGGTCTGATGTCCAAGGCCTGATGAAGGGGGAGCCGACACATGTCCAAGCGTACTGATATCAAGAGCATCCTCATCATCGGCGCCGGCCCGATCATCATCGGTCAGGCCTGCGAGTTCGACTACTCGGGCGCCCAGGCCTGCAAGGCGCTGCGCGAGGAGGGCTACAAGGTCATCCTGGTGAACAGCAACCCGGCGACCATTATGACGGACCCCGATACGGCGGACGTCACCTACATCGAGCCCATCACCTGGCAGGTGGTCGAGAAGATCATCGCCAAGGAGCGCCCCGACGCGATCCTGCCGACCATGGGCGGCCAGACCGCGCTGAACTGCGCGCTCGACCTGCACAAGCACGGCGTGCTGGAGAAGTACCAGGTCGAGATGATCGGCGCCAACGAGAAGGCGATCGAGAAGGCCGAGGACCGGCTGAAGTTCAAGGACGCGATGACCAAGATCGGTCTCGATTCCGCGAAGTCGGGCATCGCGCACTCGCTGGAAGAGGCCTGGTCGGTGCAAAAGCGCATCCACGCCGAGATCGGCGGCAGCGGCTTCCCGATGGTCATTCGCCCCAGCTTCACGCTCGGCGGCACCGGAGGCGGCATCGCCTACAACCCGGAGGAGTTCGAGGAGATCTGCAAGCGCGGCCTCGACCTGTCTCCGACCAATGAGCTGCTGATCGAGGAATCGCTGATCGGCTGGAAGGAATACGAGATGGAAGTGGTCCGCGACAAGGCGGACAACTGCATCATCGTGTGCTCGATCGAGAACCTGGACCCGATGGGCATCCACACCGGCGACTCCATCACCGTGGCCCCGGCCCAGACGCTGACCGACAAGGAATACCAGCTGCTGCGCAACGCCTCGATCGCGATCCTGCGCGAGATCGGCGTCGACACCGGCGGCTCCAACGTGCAGTTCTCGATCAACCCGGACAACGGCCGGATGATCGTCATCGAAATGAATCCGCGCGTGTCGCGCTCGTCGGCGCTGGCCTCCAAGGCCACCGGCTTCCCGATCGCCAAGATCGCCGCGAAGCTGGCCGTGGGCTACACGCTGGACGAGCTCAAGAACGACATCACCGGCGGCATCACGCCGGCCTCGTTCGAGCCCAGCATCGACTACGTCGTCACCAAGATCCCGCGCTTCGCCTTCGAGAAGTTCCCAATGGCCGACTCGCGCCTGACGACGCAGATGAAGTCGGTCGGCGAGGTGATGGCCATGGGCCGCAACTTCCAGGAATCGTTCCAGAAGGCGCTGCGCGGCCTGGAAACCGGCATCGACGGCCTCAGCGAGATCAGCGCCGATCGCGAGGAGATCGTGCAGGAGATCGGCGAGCCCGGCCCGTCGCGCATCCTGTTCCTGGGCGACGCCTTCCGCATCGGCATGACGCTGGACGAAGTCTTCGAGGAAACGAAGATCGACCCGTGGTTCCTGGCCCAGATCGAGCAGCTGATCAAGATCGAGCAGAGCCTCAAGGGCCGCGAGCTGGCCGGCCTGTCGGCCGACGAACTGCGCCTGCTGAAGAAGAAGGGCTTCTCGGACAAGCGTCTGGCCAAGCTGCTGGGCACCAACCAGCACGAGGTCCGCAAGACCCGTCACGCGCTGAACGTGCGTCCGGTCTACAAGCGCGTCGACACCTGCGCCGCCGAATTCGCGACGCAGACCGCCTACATGTACTCGACCTACGACGAGGAGTGCGAGGCCAACCCCACCGACAAGAAGAAGATCATGGTGCTGGGCGGCGGTCCGAACCGCATCGGCCAGGGCATCGAGTTCGACTACTGCTGCGTCCACGCGGCGCTCGCCATGCGCGAGGACGGCTACGAGACCATCATGGTCAACTGCAATCCGGAGACCGTCTCCACCGACTACGACACCTCGGACCGCCTGTACTTCGAGCCGGTGACGCTCGAGGACGTGCTGGAGATCGTGGCCAAGGAGAAGCCGGTCGGCGTGATCGTGCAGTACGGCGGCCAGACGCCGCTGAAGCTGGCGCTGGACCTCGAGGCCAACGGCGTGCCCATCATCGGCACGACGCCCGATTCCATCGACATCGCCGAGGACCGCGAGCGCTTCCAGAAGCTGCTGCATGAGCTGGGCCTGAAGCAGCCGCCCAACCGCACGGCGCGCAATGAAGACCAGGCCGTCGCGCTGGCCAACGAGATCGGCTACCCGCTGGTCGTGCGTCCGAGCTACGTGCTGGGCGGCCGCGCGATGGAGATCGTGCACGGCGACAAGGACCTCGAGCGCTACATGCGCGAGGCCGTGCGCGTCAGCGAGAAGTCCCCCGTGCTGCTGGACCGCTTCCTGGAGGACGCGGTCGAGGTCGACGTCGACTGCATCTGCGACGGCGAGGACACGATGATGGGCGGCATCATGGAGCACATCGAGGCGGCCGGTATCCACTCCGGCGACTCGGCCTGCTCGCTGCCCCCGTACACGCTGTCCAAGGAGCTGCAGGACGAACTGCGCCGCCAGACCGCGGCGATGGCCAAGGCGCTGAAGGTCGTGGGCCTGATGAACGTGCAGTTCGCGATCCAGGGCGATGTGACCAAGGGCCTGGCCGAGAACACGGTGTACGTGCTCGAAGTGAACCCGCGCGCCTCGCGCACGGTCCCCTTCGTCTCGAAGGCGACCAGCCAGCCGCTGGCCAAGATCGCCGCCCGCTGCATGGCCGGCGTCAAGCTCAAGGACCAGAAGGCCGCCGGCGGCAAGCCGCCGGTCGAGATCCAGCCGCCTTACTTCAGCGTCAAGGAAGCCGTCTTCCCGTTCAACAAGTTCCCTGGCGTGGACCCGATCCTGAGCCCGGAAATGCGTTCGACCGGCGAAGTCATGGGCGCCGGCCGGACCTTCGGCGAGGCCATGCTGAAGAGCCAGCTGGGCGCGGGCTCGCGCCTGCCGCGCCAGGGCAACGTGCTGATCACCGTGAAGAACAACGACAAGGACCGTGCCGTCGCGCTGGCGCGTGACCTGGCGGCGCTGGGCTTCGGCGTGGTGGCGACCAAGGGCACGGCCGCGGCGATCGAGGCCGCCGGCGTGCCGGTGCGCGTCGTCAACAAGGTCAAGGACGGCCGCCCGCACATCGTCGACATGATCAAGGGCGGGGACATCCAGCTCGTGTTCACCACCGTCGACGAGACGCGCACGGCGATTGCCGACAGCCGTCACATCCGCCAGGCGGCGCTGGCCAACCGGGTGACCTACTACACGACGATGGCGGGCTGCGAAGCCGCGGTCGAAGGCATGAAGCACAAGGATGGCCTGCTGGTGCAATCGCTGCAGGAACTGCACGCCGAACTGCATTAAACTGCGCCATCCATTCCGCCGCCGCTGCTCAGCGACCCTGAGCGGCAGCGGCGGTTTGTTTTGTTTTTCAAGGTTCTAGAGACATGGCCACGACGATTCCATTGACCAAGCGCGGCGCTGAGAAGCTCAAGGAAGAACTGCATCGGCTCAAGACGGTCGAGCGGCATGCCGTGATCAACGCCATCGCCGAGGCGCGCGCGCAGGGCGACCTGTCGGAGAACGCCGAGTACGAGGCCGCCAAGGACAAGCAGGGCTTCATCGAGGGCCGCATCCTGGAGATCGAGGGCAAGCTGTCGTCGGCCCAGGTGATCGACCCGGCGTCGGTCGACGCGGGCGGCAAGGTCGTGTTCGGGACCACCGTGGACCTCGAGGAAGAAGAGTCCGGCAACGAGGTGACCTACCAGATCGTCGGCGACGACGAGGCCGACCTGAAGCAGGGCCTGATCTCGATCAGCTCCCCGATCGCCCGCGCGCTGATCGGCAAGGAAGCCGGCGACGTGGCCGAGGTGGTGGCCCCGGGCGGCATCAAGCGCTACGAGATCGTCGAGGTCCGCTACATCTGAGGCCTTCGCCGATGCTGCTCCGGATCCGTGCGCTGCTGGCGGCCCTGTGGGCCGGCGAGCTGCTGGCGGTGGCGCTGCTGGCCGCGCCGAACGCGTTCGCGACGCTGGACCGCGCGATGGCCGGCAAGTACGTCGCGCGGCTGTTCGAGATGGATGCCCGCTTCGCGCTCGCCGCGGGCGTGCTGCTGATCCTGATGGAACGGCGCCTGCACCGGGATGGCGTGGTCGGCGGATCGGCGATGAATCCCGGCTTCTGGCTGCCCTTGCTGGCGATCGGTTTCACCGCCGCCGGTTATTACGCGCTGCAGCCGATGATGGACGCCGCGCGTCAGGGGCAGGGCAGCTGGACCTTCCTGCAGCTGCATGCGGTGTCGCTGGTGTTCTTCGGGCTGCGAACGATCGCCGTGCTTGCGCTGGCGTGGCGCGTGAGCGGACCGCGGCCCCGCTGATCGGAAGCGACAAAAAGGAAAGACGGCCCGCGGGCCGTCTTTTCGTTGGTGCCGGACCTGGCCGCCCGCGCGTGGCGGCGTCGGCTTCAACCCTGGCTGGACTTCTTGAGGCTGGTCTGACGCGGCTTCTTCGCGCGCTTGACCTCGCCGCCCTGGGTGACGCGCTGGTTGCCCAGCACGGTGACCTTCTTGATCTGCGGACGGTTGTTGCCGCTCTTCGAGAACTTCACGATCTTCACGACCTTGGGCGCGGAGCGGGCGTCCTCCTTGACGGCCTTTTCCTTCTCCGGCATCGGGCGCCACAGCACCAGCAGCTTGCCGATGTGCTGGATCGGGGCGGCGTCGAGCTGCTCGGCCAGCGTGGCCAGGATCTCCTCGCGGCCCTGGCGGTCGTCGGACATCACGCGGACCTTGATCAGGCCATGGGCCTTGAGCGCGGCGTCGACCTCCTTGGTGACGGCGGCCGTCAGGCCATCGGCGCCAATCATCACGACCGGGTCGAGATGGTGGGCGTCGGCGCGCTTTTCCTTGCGCTGGGCGGGGGTCAGTTGAATAGCAGGCATCCGCGCATTATCCGTGAGCGGACCGCTCCATGGCGCTGCGCATCGGGTTTCCGGCGAAAAGGCGGGCTTGCGACACGCCTGCGCCGGGCTCAGCGCGTTGACTCGACCGCCGCTGGCGGCACGCCGAACTGCTTCACCAGGGCTTCCTGCAGGGGCCGGTAGTCGGCGCGCGCGGCGTCCTTCATGGTGTCGAGGATGTCCTGGGCGCTGCGCTGCGCCGCCTTGTCGGGCCGCAGTCCGCCGGCGGCGTCCTCGGCGTAGTGGCCGGCCTCCGGATAGGCCTGCCGGACCAGCGCGTGCACCAGGCCGCCCAGCGTCGGGCCGTCGCCGGCCTCGTCCATCCGGACCATCTCCCGGCGCCCGCCGCGCACCTGCGGCGTGAAGACGCCATCGGGCGACACCACGATCACATGCGCCGGCTCGTGGCGCTTGTCCGACAGGTCGCTGAGCGCGGCTTCCCGCTTCAGGTCGATCTTGTCGTAGGTCATGTCGAAGGGGGTGTGCTCGGCCTGGCCGGCCGCGTCGAGCACCACCAGCTCGATCCGCTTGCGCAGCAGGCTGGTCATGAGCCAGCTGAAGGACGCGGCGTCCTGCGTCGACAGGGGGCTGGACAGCGCCTTCTCGCCGATGGCGTCGGCCACGGCGCCCGCCTGCTCCCGGATGGCCTGGCGCTGCGCGGCGGCCTCGCGGGCCGCGTCGGTGGCGGCATAACCGCCGGCCTCGCGGAAGTGGGCGTGATGGACGTTCTCCGTCGCCAGGTCCAGCAGCCCCTCCGACACCAGCGGGTCCTTGCCCAGGATCAGCGCATGCGTCGCCTCCTTGATGGCCCGCATCGACTGGTCGCCGCTGTAGGGATGGAGCCAGCGCGCGCGCTCGGGCGGACCCTGCTCGCCGGCGCGGTCCATGTCCTCCAGGCCGCGGCCGAGGAAGTAGCTCTTGTTGTTGGACCATTCGAGCACCTGCCGGCCCGCGTCCTTCACGGCGTCCAGGCGCCGGAAGCGGTCCTCGCCGAGGTCGAACACCCAGGCGTCGGGCGCTGGCTGGCGCGTGGCCTTGAGCAGATGGCCCGAGCGCGGCTCCATCGCCTCCTCGCCTTCGCGCAGGTCCACCGACGGCTGCGCCTTCTTCGCCTGGAAGCGCTGCTCCAGCTCGTAGGTGTTGACCTGCTCGAAATAGACCACCTGGCCCAGGTCCTGCACGTTCTTCCCCGGGGCGTCCACGCCTGGACCCTTGCCGGCGTCGGCGTCGATCTTGCGCACCCGCATCAGCACGCCGGGCACGGCCACCACCTCGCCCTGGGCCAGGTCGCTCACCTTCGCGAAATTCACACCGCTGAGCAGCTTGGCGTGGATGCGCAGGCTGCGGTCGCGCGTCGCCCCGGCATTGATGCCGGCGCCGAAGTAGGCCGCCATGCGGCTGGAGGTGGTGGCCGAATACATCTCGGTGAGCGCCACCACCTCGCCCTCGGTGACGGTCTTGTTGGGCGACTGTCCGGCTTCCACCGGCTGCCCGAAGCGGGTCTGGCCGCCGGGCGCGATGTAGGACGCCTCGGTGACCGCGGCGCGGTCCAGGTTGGCAGGGAACTTCGGCGCGTAGCGCGCCGCCAGGTTGACGTCCAGGATGGCGCTGGGATCGACCAGGCCCTCACCGCCGTCCGGCTTGTGGGCCGAGGCGGTGAGCACCATGTGCGGCACGCTGATCAGGCTCTTGGGCCGGACCGGCTGGTACTGCAGCTGGCCGACGTAGTCGAAGCGCAGCGGCAGGTGGAACATGCCGGACTCGACGGTGTAGAGGAAGGCCGAGTTCGTGGCCCGCTTCTGCAGCAGCTCGGACACCGGTGGCAGGCCGGTGTCGGTGCGCGGCGTGTGGATGCCGCGCGCGCCGGCCATCAGCTGGGTGGTGGGCCACGCCGCCGCCTGGCCGCGCCGCGTCCAGGTGGTCACGTTGCGCGGCACTTCCGCTGAATCGAGCAGCAGGCCCGGGCGCGCGTCGACCGGCCGGCCGCGGTTGCTGTAGTCGTTGACGATCTCGTGGAACTGGCTGGTCTGCGGCAGGCTGCCGCGCGAGGACCATTGCTCGCGCGCGGCGCGGCTCTGCCGCTCGAAGGTCTCGCGGTCCTTGGCATCCAGCAGCGCGACGTCGTAGCGCAGCGCTTCGGGGCGGTCCTGCGCCTCGTCGGCCGCCGGCCCGCCATCCGCCGCCTCGATGAGCGCGTCCAGCTTCTCCTGCAGGCGCAGGTCCATCTCCTTCTCGCGCTCGGGATGCAGCGGCTGCGAGGCATGCTGGATCGAGGCGTGGACCGCCGCCAGCTCGGCGCCGATCTCGCTGAAGCGGCCGGCCTCGTGCTCCAGCGGGAAGCGGCTCAGGTACTGCCGCACGCCCTCCATGCCTTCGCGCACGTTCAGCAGCATCATCATCGCGGTCCGGTTCTCCTCGAGCTTGCGCCCCGCCAGCCCGGCGGCGGCGTTGGAGACGTCGGTGATGGCGCGGTCGATGATGGAGATCGGGTCGCCCATCCCGCGGGTCTCGCGGCTCATCTGGTGGTCGTAGGCGCTGGCGTTGTCGCCCACGAGGCCGGCGCTGTTGAGCATCGTGGTCAGCATGGGCTCGTACATCGTGTCGAGCCGGCCGATGGCGCGCGCGGCCAGGGTGGCGCCGACGGTGCGCGCGGACGGATGGCCGTCGCCGCCCGGCAGCGTGAACGCGTTGGAGACCCCGCGCGCGACGTTGTAGATCGTGTTGTAGAGCAGGGTCAGCGAGAGGTGGGCGGCGGCGTGGTTCGCGGGATCGCCGGCGCGCGACTTCATCCATTCGACGCCGCCCTTGGCGACCGAGGCGGAGGCCAGCGCCATCACGTCGACCGCGTTGCCGCGGTGCAGCCCGAAGGCCTGCTGCAGCTTCATGTTGAGGGACAGGCGCAGCATCTCCTCGGCGCTGGGCAGCATGGCGCGGATCGCGAACCGGCCCATCCGGCCCTCGGGCCACTGGAAGTGGGCCGGCATCATCTTGCCGAACTGCGCCATCGCGAAGGTGGTGGCCTCCTGCGCCGCCACCATGCAGCCCACCGCCTTGGCCAGGCCGTCGAAGCCGATGTTGCCGCCGCCCTGGCTGCTCAGCCCGGCGACGCCGATGCCGGCAGACGCCATGCGGCCCAGCATGTTGAATCCGTAGACCACGCCGGTCTTGGCGGCCACCTTGACGGCGGTGTTGATCGTGTAGTCCAGCGGGCGCTGGTTGCCGAGGCCGAACGCCGGCTGCGAGGTCGCCAGCCGACTCGCGGCGACCAAGGTGCGCTTGAGGACCGTGGGGACCAGGGGCCCGGCGCCCTTGATCAGCGGCCCGGCGGGCAGCGCCTCGCCGGTGGAGAGCACCAGCGCCGGCTCGGGCGTGCCGGACTTGCTGGCGCGCAGGCCGTTGTACTGGCCCTCGTAGGAGTACAGGTCGATGTCGGCCGCGGCGCCATGGCCGGCCTGCATCATCCCGGCGCTGTCGCTGTGTCCGAAGCTCGGTGTCGGGTTGACCAGCCGCAGCCGGGCGCCCTGGGTGCTGGCCGTCAGCTCGTGCACCGCCTGGTCGTCGGTGGTGAAGCGGATGACGACGGGCTTGGCGCTCGCCCCTTCCGCGCGGGCCTGGCCGAGCTGCTCGCGCAGTGTGTCCATCAGCGCCTCGAAGGCGCGCGCGCCCTTGGCGGACTTCACGCCGGTCAGCTCAGCCGGGCCGACGACCTCCCATTGCTTGACGCCCCGGATCTTGGCCAGCACCGGCCCGCCCACGTTCACCGCGGAGGGCGGATGCTCCAGGTCCCCGGCGGTCTGCGCGCGCAGGGCGGGCGGCCGGTCGGACGGCGGGGTGGGGCGGCCCTGGAACTCCTCGTAGCCTTCCATCGCGGTGATGAGGAACAGGCGCTCCGACTTGTAGAAATGCGGGGTGAGCGCGGTGAGGCCATTCGCGAGCGTCGGGCCGAAGCCGGGCAGCGTCGCGGTCTCGGGACTGGACCACCACTGCGCTTCCTTGGGCATCGCGCTCGGGTTGGGCGGCATCTGCATGATCGGGTCGTCGGACTCGGCCAGGGAGCGCCGCGCGTGCAGCGCCGAATCCATCGACAGCTGCTTGATCGAGGAGCGCAGCGAGGTCTCCATGTCGCCGCGGGGCAGCGAGGGGCGGTCCGCGCGGGGCGAGCCGGCCTCCAGGTCGGGCTCGGCGCCGCCGCGCGGCGGGCGGTGGGCGAGCATGCCCGTGCCTTCGAGCGCCTCCAGGTCGGCCAGCTTGATCAGCCGGTCGCCATAGCCCTTGACGAAGAAGCGCGGTTCGGCCTCGCCGGGCAGCGTCTGGCTGATGACCGGCAGGCGCTCGGCCACCGTCATGCCGTGCGGGCCGTGGGCGGTGAGCTTCAGCACGTGGCTGTGGTCGTTGAGGTCCGCCAGCTGCGCGCCCGCCGACGCGGAGGGCACCAGCGCCGCCTCGAAGCGGCCGAGAAAGCGGGTCATGTCCTCGCGGGTGGCGCCGTACTCGGTCTTGAGCTGGGCCAGCCGCGCCGGATCGGCCGGGGTCGTGGCGAGCACGCCCTCGAGCGCGGTGACGGGGTCGGTGCGCTGGACGGGCTGGGCCTGGGCCACGGCGGCGGTGGATGACGTCGCGGGCGCTGGTGTCGTGGGGGGCGGGTTCTGCGTCAGCAACTGCGCCAGCGTGGTCACGTCGGCGCGGGGGGGGGGCTGCATGGACTGCGACGACGCCCGCGGGTTCGGCTCCAGCGCCTGGCCGCCCGAGCCGGTGGGCATCGAGCCGGCGGTGTCGGGGCGGGGCGGGGCGCCCGTGGTGGCGCCCGGCGGGGGTGTGAGTTCGACGACGGAGGACGAAGAGGTTGTCGGACCGACGGGCGTCAGCGTGACCATGGCGGGGCGCTCCAGGATGCGATGCGCGAGGACTCGCGCGCTGGAACGCAGGCTAGGTCAAGGCCGCATCGGGTCGGCGCCGCATGCGCAGCGCGGAGCGGGGAGGCGAAGCGGCGCCCGGATGGGCAGCGTCGGCGCGCTTGCGGGAGAGCGGCGCTGTGGCACGAGCCCCCTCACCCCTCCCTCTCCCCCGAAGGGGGCGAGGGGGCGACTGCGCCGCGTGGCGCTTTGAACTCCCTCTCACGCTGGCGGGGGCGGAGGAGCTCCCTCGCCCGCTTGCGGGAGAGGGTTGGGGTGAGGGTCTTGTGAGTCACCCGAGCCGCGCGTCGACCGCCGCCCGCGAGGGCAAGCCGGCGCGGGCGCCGACCTCCGCGATCACGAAGCTGCTGACCGCGCACGCGAAGCGCAGGCTGGCCGCCAGCGACTGGCCCTCGAGCCGGGCGAGCACGAAGGCGGCATTGAAGGCGTCGCCGGCACCGGTGGTATCGCGCACCGGCACGTCGAACGCGGCCTGCCGCACCACGCCGTCGCGGTCGGCCGCCATCGCGCCCTGGGCGCCCAGCGTGACGACGACGCAGGACGGCCCCTGGTCGAGCAGGCGGCGAAGCCCGTCGGCCGAGGGCGCCTCGCCGGTGCCGGCCCGGAAGCCGGCCTCGTTGAAGAACACCAGGTCGGCCAGCGGCAACTGCTGCGCCAGCGCCCGCGCGTCGCCGACCACCGAGGGTTCGAGGTCGAGCGCCACCCGCGTGCCGGTGCGCCGCGCCAATTGGCTGATGCGCGTCAGCTCCGCCAGGTCGCGCGGCATGGCGTAGAGCACGCGCGACTGCAGCAGCGCGTCATGCAGGCGCTGCACGGGGAAGGGCGGCGGCGCGGCGGCCATCGGCGCGACCACCAGGCCGCGGTCGCCGCCCGGCGGCAGCAGCGAGAGCGCCAGGCCCGACGCCACGCCGGCCACGACCTGCAGGTGTTCCACATCGACGCCGTCGTCGCGCAGCGAGCGCCGCAGCTGCTCGCCGAACAGGTCGGCGCCGATGCGGCCGAACACGGCCGCGCGGCCGCCCAGCCGCGACAGCGCACAGGCCGCGTTGGCCGTGGTGCCGCCCGCCGAATGGCCCGCCGCGCGCGCCATCACCTTGCCGCCCGCCTCGGGCCACTGGTCGACGTCCAGGCTCAGGTCCATGCAAGGATCGCCAAAGGCCAGCAGGTCCCAGCGACGGCGCTCAGCCATGGCCGCGCTCCTGCCAGTGGCGCCACGCCAGGCCGCCCAGGCCGGCCGCGATCGCGTCCAGGTCGAAGTCGGCGCGGTTGGCGGCCTCGAACTCGGCGCGCATCGCCGCCGGCACGCCGGCCAGTCCGCGCCAGGCGCCGGCGATCGCGCCGGCCATGGTCGCGATGGAATCGGTGTCGTTGCCGATCGAGGCGCCGATGGCGATGGTCCGCATCGGATCGCCGCCGGTGTAGGCCACGATGCCCACCGCCGCGGGCACGGACTCCGCCGCCAGCACCGAGTTGCCCACCAACCCCTCCATCCGCGACATGAAGCTGCGGTCGTCCGGCGCGTGGGCGGCGATCGCCAGCGCCGCCTCCAGCCGCGCCAGGTAGCGGGGGCCGGCGACGTCGCGGGCACGCTGGCGGGCGATCGCCTCGCCGCGGGTCGCGCCTTCCACCGCGGCGGCCAGCACCTCGCCCAGCGCGTCAGGCGATGGCGGCGTGACCAGCGCGCGCGACACCGCGGCGGCGATCGAGCAGGCCGCCGAGATCGCGACACCGGTGTCGTGCGAGGGCATGCAGGTGACGAAGGCCTGCTCGCAGGCGGCGGCCAGGTCGCCGGGGTGGATCAGGCCGGCCGGCGCGACGCGCATCGCCGCGCCGTTGGTCGTGCCCATGCCGGTGAGCTTGCGGCGCGACTGCCCGATCACGCCGACGCTCGCCAGGTCCGTGCCCTCCTGCAGCGCCTTGACGATGCCCGCGGTGCTGGGGCCCATGAAGCCGGCCTTCGGGCTGGTGCGCACCCAGTCCAGCAGGCATTCGACCCAGCCGGCCTGGTCCAGCCGGCCCTCGGCGGCCACCAGCGCGCGCGCCAGGTAGTACATCTGGCTCGCGTCGTCGGTGACCTCGGCCCGCAGGCCGCCATTCACGCCGGCGAAGGTGTCCGGCGTGGGGGTCTCGAAACGCGTGACCAGTCCGCCGAAGTGGGCCGCGATCTCGTCGATGCTCCATTGCTCGGTCGGCGCGCCGAGCGCGTCGCCCATGCCGGCCAGCGTCAGCGACGCCTGGATGCGCTCGCGCAGTTGCTCTTGGTTCATCCTGGGAAGGTCCTTCAAGGTCTCTGGGAAATCTCGGGCGTGGCGGGCCTGGGCCGCCGCGCGCGGCGCGCGCCGGCCACGGCCATGGCGAGCAGGGTGACGATGGGCGGCAGCATCTGCGGCAGCTGGGGCCGCCAGGCCAGCGCGCCGAGCTGGGTGGCCAGCACCGCGCTGGCGCCGAACAGCAGCGCCGCCGCGGTGGTCCCCGCCAGCGCGCGGGCGCCGAGGAAGACGGCCGCCAGCGCCAGGAAGCCGCGACCGGCGCTCATGTCCGCCTGGAACAGGGTCACGTAGCCCATGCTGAGGTAGACGCCGCCCAGCCCGGCCAGCGCGCCGCTGGCCAGCAGCGCCAGGTACTGCATGCGCTTGACCGGAATGCCGGCGGCGAGCGCGGCGGCCGGGTTCTCGCCGGTGGCGCGCAGCCAGCGGCCCCAGGGGGTGCGCTGCAGCAGCAGCCACACCGCCGCCACCGCCAGCGGCGCCAGCAGCAGCGGCAGGGGATGGCCGCGGCCGCCTTCGCCGTTGACCAGCAGGTCCAGCGCCGGCCAGCCGGCCAGGCCGGGCACCCGCAACGCGGGCAGCGCGGGGCTGACGAGCGTGGCGGTGGAGCCCTTGTCGCCGACCCAGCTGGCCATCAGGAACACGGTCAGCCCGGCGGCCAGCAGGTTCATGGCGATGCCGGCGACGATCAGGTCGGCGCCGAACTCGAGATGGAAGACCGCCAGCAGCAGCGCGAGCGCGAGCGCCGCCAGCAGCGCCGCGCCGCCGCCGATCAGCGCGTGGGCCCAGACCGGCAGCGCCGGCCAGAGCTCGGCGGCCTGCACCGCGCCCATGACGCCGAAGAACGCGGCGACCAGCATCAGGCCCTCCAGCGCCACGTTGACGCAGCCGGCCAGGTCCGACACCAGCGCGCCGAGCGCCGCGAAGAGGATGGGCGTGGTGGCGCGCAGCAGCGCGACGACCAGCCCGGCGGCGACGAGGGTCCAGGTGTCGGTCATGTGGCGGCTCCGGGGGAGGGCTCGACGGTCTCGACGGCGGGCGCGCCGCACCGGCTCCGCCAGCGCGCGAGGCCCTCGGCCAGCCGCGGCCACAGGCGCTCGGAGACGACGAACAGGATGATCAGCGCCTGGATCACCAGCACCATCTCGCGCGGGACGTCGGTGCCGCGCTCCATCGCCTGCCCGCCGGCCCGCAGGTAGGCGTAGAGCAGCGCCGCCATCGGGATCGCGCGCGGCTGGTTGCGCGCCAGCAGCGCCACCACCAGGCCCTCGTAACCGAGGCCGGCGGGCAGGTCCACCGGCAGCCGCCCGAGCAGCGCATGGCTGACATGCAGCCCCGCCAGTCCCGCGAACAGCCCGCCCAGCGCGGTCGAGAGCATCACCGTGCGCGCCACCGGCAGCCCCATGCGCCGCGCGAAGTCCGGCGCCTGGCCGACGGCGCGCAGCGCATAACCGGCACTGGTCCGGTCCAGCATCGCCTGCGCGGCCCAGGCCAGCAGCGGCACCGCGATCAGCATCGCGCTCACATGCGTGCCGGGGATCAGCGCGCCCAGCGACGCGGCCGGCGGCAGCAGCGGCGTGGCGATGAAACCCGCGCCGGGATCGCTCATCCACTCGCTGAGGATCAGCCGGAACAGCTGCACCGCGACCAGGTTGAGCATCAGCGAGGTGACGATCTCGCTGGCGCCATGACGCACCCGCATCCATCCGGGCAGCAGCCCCCAGGCGCCGCCCACGAGCATCGCGGCCAGCAGCGAGGCCGGCAGCACGACCACCGCGGGCCAGGCGGCCAGCGCCAGGCTGGTGGCGACGGCGGCCAGCGCGCCGAGGAACATCTGCCCGTCCGCGCCGAGCGTGAACTGCCGGGCGCGGAAGGGCAGCGCGATCGCCAGGCCCAGCAGCGCCAGCGTGATGGCGTCCTCGATCGCGGCGCCGAAGAGCACCACGCGCCGCAGCTCCCAGCCGTGTGCGCCGAGGTGGAACTCCGGCAGCGGGCCGGTGAGCAGCGCCAGCCAGGCGCGCAGCGGTTCGTCGCTGACCAGCGCGGTCAGGGCGAAGCCGACCAGCAGCGCCGCGGCCAGCGACAGCGGCAGCGTGCCGATGCCGGCACCGGCGCGCCGGAGCAGGGAGCTGAGGCCGGCGCGGCGCGAGGCCCGGGACGCGGGAGGGGCGGCGGACGTCACGGCAGGCGTTCCTCGTCGGGGGCGAAGGGCGTGGAGGGAGCGGAGGGCTCGGCGGGCGTGAAGGGCGCGCCCAGGTCGGCGCGGGCGGCTGGGTCGTGGCACACGCCGGTCATGTAGAGGCCGAGCCGCCGCGCATCGACCTCGGCGGCCGCGAAATGCCCGACCAGTCGGCCGTGCGACATCACCGCGATGCGATCGGACAACGCCAGTAGCTCGTCCAGGTCGGCCGAGATCAGCAGCACCGCCGCGCCGCTGTCCCGCAGCGCGCCCAGGCGCTCGTGCAGCGACTCGCAGGCGCCGATGTCGACGCCGCGCGTCGGCTGGCTCGCGACCAGCAGGCGCGGGGCCAGGGCGATCTCGCGGGCCAGCACGACCTTCTGCATGTTGCCGCCCGACAGCGAGCGGATCGGGACCTCGGGCGACGCGGCCACGACGCCGAAGTCGCGCAGCAGGCGGGCGGTCTCGCGCGCCGCCCCTCCCAGATCCAGCGCGCCGAACCAGCCGGGCACGCCGCGCCGGACCACGGGTGGCTCGGCATGCCGGTTGGCGATCGCGTTCTCGGTGATGCTCATGTCCGGCGCGACGCCGTCGTGCAGCCGGTCTTCCGGCAGCGCCGCGACGCCCGCCGCCCGCGCCGCGCGGATGCCGGCGTCGCCCTGGCCGCGCAGCGGGACGCCGTCGACCGAGACCTGCCCGCGCTCCGCGCGCACCAGGCCGGCCAGCACGTCGGCGAGCAGTCCCTGCCCATTGCCTTCCACGCCGGCGATGCCGAGGATCTCGCCGCCGGCGATCTCCAGCGTCAGGTCCTCCAGGGTCTGGCGGCCGCCGGCGTCCGTGGCCGCGACCGCGCGCATGCTGAGCACCGGCGTGCGGCGCTCCGGCGCCGGCGACGGCCGCGACCGCCGCGGCGCGACGGCGCGTCCCACCACCATCGCGGCGATCTCCGCCTCGCCGACGTCCCGCGTCGCCGCGCTGCCGGCCACGCGGCCGCCGCGCAGCACGGTGAAGCGGTCCGAGACCTCGCGGATCTCCGCGATCCGGTGCGTGATCAGGATCACCGCCAGGCCGTGGTCGGCGTAGCGCCGCAGCGCGGTCATCAAGGCCGCGGCCTGCTGAGGCGCCAGCACCGCCGTCGGCTCGTCCAGCATCAGGATGCGGGCGCCCTGGTGCAGCGCCTTGAGCAGCCCCACCGCCTGCTGCTCGCCCAGCGAGAGCCGCGACACCGGCGTGCGCGGATCCAGCGGCAGGCCGAAGCGGCGCGCCGTCTCGGCGACCCGCTCGATCGCGACGCGGGTGTCGAGCAGCGGACCGCGGCGCGGCTCCTGGCCGAGCACGACGTTCTCGGCGACGGTGAAGGAGGGCACCAGCGTCACATGCTGCGGCACCAGGCCCATGCCGGCGGCGATCGCCTCGCGCGGCGTGCGCCAGCGCACCGGCTCGCCGTCCAGGCGGATCTCCCCGGCGCTGGGCTGCTCCAGCCCGTAGAGCATCTTCATGACGGTGGACTTGCCGGCGCCGTTCTCGCCGACGATGGCATGCACCTCGCCCGGCGCGATGGACAGGCTGACCTGGTCCACCGCCAGTGTGCCGGTCGGGTAGCGCTTGGAGACGCCGTGCAGCGACAGCCGCCCGGGCGTGGCGGCGCCGATCGGGGCGGCGCCGATCGGAGCGCTGCTGGTCGGGGCGCCCGATGAGGCGCTCGTCGCGGCGCTCATCGCGGTCTTCAACGGGGTGTCCAACGCGGTGCTCAACGGCGTGTTCATCGCGGCGCTCATCCGGGCGTCCTCGCCGAGAAGGCGCTCGGCACGCGGCGCTGGCCGGCGACGATCTCCGCCCGCACCTGCTCGAGCTCCTGCCAGAGCGCGGGCGGCCATTGCGCCAGCAGGCCGGCACGGGGCGCGAGGCTCACGCCGCGCTCCGCCAGGCCCAGCGACACGACGCCGCCCGGCGCCGCGGGCTCCCGCAGGGACGCGCGCAGCGCCTCCAGCACCGCGACGTCGACGTTCTTGACCACCGAGGTGAGGATGCGCGCCGCCAGCGCCGGCTGGCGCGGACGGTAGAGCGCGTACTGGTCCACGTCCACGCCGATGGCGTAGCGGCCGGTTTCCAGCGCGGCCTCGTTGACGCCCTGGCCGCTGGCGCCCGCGACATGGAACACGATGCCGGCGCCGCGGCCGAACAGCGTCTTGGCGATCTCCTTGCCCAGCGCCGGATCGGAGAAGGAGTTGGCGTACTGGGTCGCGACCGGCAGGTCCGGATCCGCGGCCTTGGCGCCGGCGCGAAAGCCCACGATGAAGTCGTCGACGACGGGGAACTGCATGCCGCCCATCACCCCCAGGCCGCCGCCGGGCGCGACGCCCGGCAGGCCGGCCCGGTCGAGCCGCGCCGCCAGCCAGCCGGCCAGGTAGGCGCCCTCGTTCTGGCGGAACAGCAGCGAGCGCACGTTGCGGCAGGCGCAGCGGCCGGCGTCCACGGCGGCGTCGTAGAGCACGAAGCGACGTTCCGGATAGGCCCGCGCCAGCTGCTCGACATAGGGCGCCATCGTGTAGGTGCCGGTGACGATCAAGTCGTAGTCGCCGCTGTCGGCCAGCGCGGTCAGGGCCGGCAGCCAGCGCGTCGGGTCGGTGCCGCCCTCCACGATCTTGACGGTGACCGGCAACTGCCGCGCCGCCTCGCGCATGCCCTTGGCCGCGCCGTCGAAGAAGGACTTGTCGCCCAGCGTGCCGTTGATGAAGAGCACGGCGCGCACCGCATGGCCGGCCTGGGCGCGCGGCAGCAGCCGCTCGCCCGCGGCCTTCAGGCCGTAGAGCACGGCCACGGCCGCCAGCAGCCACAGGAGCTGACGCAGGAGGAAGCGGAGGGCGGGGCGCATCGACGGCGGTGCCGGGAGGGGGCGGCCGGGCGCGCTCAGGCGAGCCGGCTGGACTGCGTGATCCGCGCGCTGTACCGGTAGCTGGACACGTACTTCATGAGGCAGTACTCGATCGGCTCGCGCCGCTCGGACAGCGTGATGCGCTCGCAGACCAGCAGCGGCGCGCCTTCCGGCACGCCGAGCAGCCGCGCTTCCTCCGCGTCGGCGCTGGCGGCGAACAGGTTCTCCACTGCTTCCACCGGCGCGAAGCCGGCGCGTTCCATCAGCAGCTGGTACAGCGAGCGGGCGCGTTCCACCTCCTGCAGCTCGAGCTTCACGCCTGGCGGCAGCGGGAAGTAGGCGTCGTGCAGGCCGACGGGCACGCCGTTGGTCAGGCGCACGCGCCGCACGCGGGTGAGCGGGTGGCCGGATTCGAGCTGCAGCAGCTGGGCGATGGCCATGGTGGCCGGGCTGAACTCGAGGTTGAGGATGCGCTGGCTGGGCAGGCCGCCGCGCTGGCGCGTGTCCTCGGAGAAGCCGTCGATGTAGCGCGACATGCGGCGCACCAGCGCCGGCGCGACGAAGGTGCCGCGGCCGTGGTCGCTGTAGACCAGCCCATGGTCCTCCAGCAGCCGCACCGCCTTGCGGATGGTGTCGCGGCTGACCTGGTGCTGCTCGGTGAGCTCGCGCTCGGAGGGCAGGGCCTCGTTGTCGGCGAGGCGGCCGTCGTCGATGGCGGCGCGTAGCGCGTCGGCGACCTGGCGGTAGCGGGGAGGGGGCGCGGAGGCCTCGGCGGGTCGTTTGCTCATGTCCGGCAATGCTCTCATGGTACGTACCAGATGGTCAACAGGGTTGCTCCCAGTCCGCATCGCATGGCCGTTTTACGAGGCTGTGACAGCTGTTGCTTCCGAAGGAAAACCCGAGGTTCCGCGGAAAACATGCTGTGACCAGATTGACGTGGTACGTACCAGTGGATGATCATCCGGCCCGATCCGCGCAGTACCCCTCCACCCCGTTCCCGGTCCTTCCGCTGAAAGCTCCTCCACCATGCGCTCTCTCGCCCGCCTTCCGTTCGCACCGCTGCCCCTGGCGGCCCTGCTCGTCGCCGCCCACGCCCCGGTCCTGGCCCAGGAGGCCCCAGCCCCGGCCCGGCCCGCCAGCGAAGCCGCCGGCGATACCGCGCCTTCGATCGCGCCTTCGCCCGCGCCGGTGCCCGCCCGCTCGCAGTCGCTGGGCCAGGTGACGGTGACCGGCGAATCCATCGGCCTGCGCCAGTCGCGCGCCAACGTGAAGATCACCGCGGCCGACCTGGAGCACTACCCGACCGGCGTCTCGGCCGACAAGCTGCTGGAGCGCGTGTCCGGCATCCAGGTCGGCTCGTCCAACGCCTTCGGCGGCGACGGCTTCGAGAGCACGATCAGCATGCGCGGCTTCGGCAAGGACAGCATCGGCTTCTCGATCGACGGCATCCCCAACGGCCGCACGACGCTGGGCGGCGGCTCGGTGCCCACGCGCTTCTTCGACAGCAGCAACCTGGCGGCGATCGACGTGTCGCAGTCGGCGGGCATCGTTGGCGCGCCGTCCCACCAGGCGCTGGCCGGCCACATCGATTACCTGACCCAGGATCCCGGCCGTGCCTTCGGCCTGCGCGTGGAAGCCGCCGCGGGCAGCGCCGAGCTCGGCCGGCTCTATGCCCGCGTGGACAGCGGCGAACTGGCGCCCGGGCTCACCGCCTACCTGAGCGTGTCCCGGCAGCAGTGGCAGGTCTCCTACGTCGACGATCCCGCCGGCCACGACACCCGCGACCATGCCGACCTGAAGCTGGCCTGGCGCCTGGGCCAGGACACCACGCTGAAGCTCTACTCCAGCTTCAACGAGCGCAAGGAGACGAGCGCCAGCAACATCGTCACGCTCAGGCAGTTCCAGACCGATCCCAAGCAGGACGGCTACACCGACCACTGGACCGGCGTGCCCGGCGTCGACCGCAACTACCGCGGCCTCAAGGGCAACCCGCGCGAGGACCGGCTGAGCTACCTCAGCCTGAACACCACGCTGGGCGGCCTGAAGGTCTCGGCCAAGGCCTATCACCACGGGCAGGACGGGACCGGCAAGGAAACGGGCCTGGGCAACGGCGGTTATCCGGGGCTCGATGGCTCGGCCCGCAGCCTGTACTTCCGCGGCAATGACTACGACCTCTCGCGCAACGGCGCCTTGGTGGAAGTGGGCGCGCGGCATGGCGACCTGCTCGACTGGCGCGCCGGCGCCTGGTACGAGAGCTACGAGCGCGGTCAGGTGCGGCGCTGGTATCCGGTCCTCGACGAGGCCGCGGGGCCGGCCCTTGCCGACACGCCGGTCGCGATCAGCGAGGACAAGCACTGGAAGAACCGCTCCACCATGGTCTACCTGGCCAACCGCAGCAGCCTGCTGGATGGCGGGCTCAAGCTGGACTACGGCCTGACCTACCTCGACAACCGGGTCGACTACCGGGCGCCGATCCAGGACTCGCGCACCGGCAAGCTGGATTTCGTCAACCAGGCGCGGGTGAACTCCGGCGTGCTGCCCAAGCTGGGCGCGCTGGTGCCGCTGGGCGCGAACACCGAGCTGTTCGCGGGTTACGCCAAGAACGCGGCCACGATGACCGACGCGACGCTCGAGGGCGGCGCGGCCACCACGATGGCGGCGGCGCTGCGGCCGCAGGACATGGACACCGCCAAGGCCTTCGACCTGGGCCTGCGCCACAAGGGCGACGGCTACGCGCTGAGCGTGCAGGGTTTCTCGATCCGCTCGAAGGAGACGGTGGCCGCGGACATCGCCGGCACGCTGCAGTCGGAGAACGTGGACCAGGGCCGCCGCATCGATGGCATCGAGCTGAGCGGCAACGCGCGCGTGGGGGCGGCCTGGCGCCTGTATGGCGCCTTCACCTACCAGAAGGCGCGCTACGCGCTGGGCGACGTCGATGCGCAGGGCTATCCGGCCAAGGGCTTCATCCGCGACGGCGCGGACCTGGTCGGCATCGCGCCGCGCAACCTGTTCCTGGAAGCGACCTGGCGGCCGGGCGATGCCTGGCGGCTCGGGGCCAATCTCCGCCACGTGTCCAGCCAGGCCGGCTACTACGCGAATCCGCGCGTGGCGAACAGCGGCGTCGACGAGCGCATGCCGGCGTACACGCTGCTCGGCGCGAGTGGGTCGTACCAGTGGGATCACCTGACCCTCGGCCTGAACCTGGAGAACATCACCAACAAGCACTACCTCTCCGGTGTCGCGCCCGAGCTGATGACGAGCCCCTCCAGCATCGGGCGCTACTTCATCGGTGCGCCGCGCACGGTGGTGCTGTGGGTGAGGATGGAGCTGTGAAGCGCTCCCCGGTGACCCGCCCCGGCGGCGCGGCAGTCCTCGCCGGGGTCGTGGCCGCGGTCGCGCTCCTGCTGGGCGGCTGCGCGCGGGTGACCTCGACGGTGGACGCGCGTGCGGCGGCACGCGTTGCGGTGGACGCGGCGACGGGTGCGGCGGCAGAAGCGTCGGCAGGTGCGCCGGGGACGGCGGCCTGGGCGCAGCCGCCCATGCGCCTGCGGCTCATCGGCGAGACCGTCATTCCGCGCGTGGCGACCGATCCGCTGCTGCGTCATCTCGGCGGCATTTCCGGCCTCGACTACGACCCCGTCGGGGACATCTGGTACCTGCTCAGCGACGACCGGTCGGAGCACGCACCCGCGCGCTTCTACACCGCCAGGATCCGCTGGAACACGCGGGGCTTGGAGGACCTGCGCGTGACCGGTCTCACCCCGCTGTTGCAGCGGGACGGCCAGCCCTATCCGAATGTCCGCGCGCCGACGCGGCCCGGCGAGCCGCCGCCCGAGAGCCCCGATCCCGAGGCCCTGCGGCTGGACCCGCGGACCGGGCGCCTGCTCTGGTCCAGCGAGGGCGACCGCCCGCGCGGCCTGCAGCCCTTCATCCGCTGGTCGGAGCCGGATGGCCGCTTCGCCGGCGAGCTGCCGCTGCCCGAGCGCCTGCGCGTGCATCCCGACGAGCCGCGCGGGGCCCGGGACAACCTCAGCCTCGAAGGCCTGGCCCTGGCCGAGGATGGCTCCGTGTGGGCCAGCATGGAGGCGCCGTTGATCGAGGACGGCGAACCGCCGACGCGCGAGGCGGGCGCGTTGGCCCGCTTCACCCACCTGGACCGGCAGGGCCGGGTGCTGGGGCAGTACGCCTATCCGGTCGAGCCGGTCCCGGAAGCGCCCACCGGCGGCCAGCGCCGGTCCGACAACGGCGTCAGCGATGTGCTGGTCACGCCGGCCGGCACGCTGCTGGTGCTGGAGCGCTCCGGCCGGGAAGTCGCCGAGCGGGTCTTCAAGTTCCGCGTGCGGCTGTACGAGGCCAGCGTCGATGGCGCCACCGACGTCTCGGCCGTGGCCTCGCTGCGCGACGCGGCGCTCGTGCCGATGCGCAAGCGGCTGATCCTCGACCTGCAGGCCGCCGGCGCGCGGGGACCGATCGACAACCTCGAAGGCATGGCCTGGGGACCGGTGCGGCCCGACGGCCGGCGCACGCTGGTGATGGTGGCCGACGACAACTTCTCGCCGCAACAGGTGACGCAGGTCCTGGCCTTCGAGGTGGCGCCATGAGGGACGAGGACATGGAAGGCCTGCTGGGAGCCTGGCTGCAGGCGGCCGGCGCGGGGGACCGCGCGGCGTTCGAGCAGCTGTACCGCCACTTCCAGCCGCGCCTGACGCGCTTCATCCAGCGCTGCTGCTCGCGCCCGCATGTGGTGGAAGAGGCGGTCAACGACGCGCTGTGGGTGGTCTGGAAAAGCGCCGCCAACTTCCGCGGCGACTCGCGGGTGACGACCTGGGCCCATGGCATCGCGTATCGCTGCATGCTCAAGGCGCTGCGGGATCGCGAGGTCGGTCAGGAGATCAATGCCTCGGCGGTGCCGGAGGCGGAACTCGCCGAGGCGGAGCCGTTCTTCGACGACGGCCCCGACCGCGAGCTGCGCGACTGGGTGCGTCACGGGCTCGCCACCCTGTCGCTGGAGCAGCGCACGACGGTGGAGCTGGCCTACTGCCAGGGCGAATCCTGCGAGGAGATCGCGCGGATCATGGCCTGCCCCTCGGGCACGGTGAAGGCGCGCTTGGTGCGCGCGCGGGAGAAGCTCAAGGACGTGCTGCCGGCGCTGGCGGAAGCGGCGATCGGGACGCGCGGCTACTGAGCCGACTGCGCCCGACGACCGGTCGGGGCCCGCGGTCGACCGCGTCGGCGCGTTCGCTTCGACACCACCTGCTTCGCGTCCGTCTCGCTGTCGTCATCGCGGTGTGCCTATCGTCATCACCGGCCGAACCCATCACCCAACAACTCGGCCAGGGAGCTTCCATGACGACCATCCTTGCGTCTACGACACCTCCGGCGAACGGGACGATCCCCGCTCATGCCGACACCGTTTCAGCCGGCACGCCCGCCGACGTCATCGCCGACTGGCGCCGCGAGGCCGCGCTGCGGCTGGGCGCCAGCCCCGAGGTGGCGCGGCATTTCGGCGCCACCGGCCTGATCGAGCTCGCCGGGCAGCCGCTGTCGCTGCATCCGCTGCACGACGAACCGACGGGGCCCTGGCTGGCCGTCACGCGCGCCGCGCGTCCGGCGGCGGTCGACGAGGCGGCCTGGTGCGATGCGCTGCTGCTCGCCACCGGGCAGGCGCTGGCCGCCACCCACGCGGCCTTCGGATTGAACGACGACGGCGAGGCGGTGCTGATCCTGCGCACCGCCGCCGGGCATGCGCATCCCGATCTGCTCGCCGTCGAACTGGCCGGGCTGCTGCAGCTGCGGCAGGCGCTGCTCGAGGGCGTGACGGCGCAGGCCGGAGCGGCTGAAGCGGTAGCAGCGGCAGCAACCGCAGCAACGGCCGGCATGTCCGGAACGGCTGAAGCTGCCGCGGGGCCAGCGGATGCGGCACGGCGCCGCAGTGTCGAGGCGGCCGCTGCGGCCGATGTCGACGCGCCGCTCCTGGAAGCCCCCGAGCACGTGCTCGTGCGCGTGCATGGGGCCTTGCTGCAAGCGGGCCTGCCCGCCGCGGACGCGCTGGCCGGCGCGCGCAGCGGATCGTTCACGCTGGACGGCGTGTCGATCGGCCTGGCCTGCGAGGACGGGACCGACACGCTGGTGCTGGTGTCCGACCTCGGCGCCGAAGCACTCGACACGCTCGAGCGACGGCGGCTCGCGCTGCAGGCCAACACGACGCTGATGGTCTTCGCCGGCGTCGCCGTGGCCCGCGAGCGCGGCCGCGCGCGCCTGATGTCGCGCTGCCCGGTCGATGGCCGCAGCGCCGCCGATTTCGCCGACGGCTTCGCCGCCTGGTTGCGCGACTTCGCGCGCCTGGCCCGCGCCACATCGACGTCCCGCGACACCGCGGCCGCGCATTGAAGGAGGGAGCCGACATGCCTGCATCCATCCCCCCTTCGACATCCAACCGCATCGAATCGTTCCGCCTGCCCGCCGAGGCCGGCACGTCCGTGCCCGGCGCCACAGCGACCGCGGGTACTTCAGGTACTTCAGGTACAGCAGGTACGGCAGGTACTGCTGGCTCGGCGGGCTCGGCGGCCGGCGTCGTTGCCCCGACGCTTGAGCGGCCGCACAACGCGCCGTCGTCGCGAACCTCCGCGCCGCTGGCGTCCTCCAGCGGCGAGGAGCTGCGCGAGCGCCGGCCTCTGCCGGAGCTCGTCGGCACGAGTCCGGGTCGCTCGTTGCTGGACGACTCGCACAGCATGTCGGACTCGCGCGAGTGGTCGTCGCGGCGCCTCGACACCCTGGCGCGGGAGCGCGGCCTGAGCGGCCCGCTTTCGGCCACCGCGTCGGACATCGGCCGGCAACTGCGGGCCGAACCGACCTTCAACCTGTCCCGGCCCGTCGCACCGGAGCGCAACTGGCGCTCGGTCGCGAATGCGATCGCCGGCGAAGTCACCTGGCTGGCCGGCGTGGCGGGCCGCGAGGCGGGGCGCACGCTGGAGTCCCTCGTTCCCCCGAGGCCCGAGGCCCGCCTGGCCGGCGTGGTGGCGGGACACGCCATCCACCAGACGGTCGCGGTGGGCCTGCCCACCTTCGCGCGGGAGATGCTCGCCAGCGCGGTGAGCCACGCGCTGAGGCACACGCCGGCCCCGGCGGTGATGGGCCTGCAGGCCGCGGTCGGCATGACCAACGTGGTCCTGCAGGTGGTGCGGGAGCTGCGCGAGCGGCGCAACCCCGACGAGGCGGCGCGCGCCTACCACTCGCTCACCCCCGAGCAGTGGCAGGCGAAGACGCCCCGCGAGCGGAAGGCGATGCGGGAGCACACGCTCAAGGTCTCGCGGCTGTTCACAGTGATGCAGGTGTCCTCGTCCGTCACCAACCTGATGCTGATGCATCACGGGTTCCAGCAGGGCGACCGGGCGGCCGCACTGCAGCCGCTGGCCAACGAGCTGAAGGTCGGCGTCTACGCCGCGATGCGGGACGGCCTGCAGGCCAGCTTCAGCATGGTCAAGGTGAACAAGCCGCCGGCGCCTGTGGGCGGCGGCCCGCAACCGGAACTGGCCGCCGGCATGTCCGGTGCCGCGCAGGCCTCCGCCGTGGCCACCTACGCGGGCGTGAACGTGGTGAACAACTTCCTCGGCGACGCGCTGAAGGGCGCGTGGGTGCCGGATCGAAGTGCGGCGGCCGCGGTGCTGCTGGATCAATCCAGCGCCATGAACATGGGCGACGCCTGGCGTGTGGCGGCCGGAACCGCCGCCATCAGCGCGCTGATCAACACGCTGGGCGAGACGACGGACTGGTTCCAGCGCCTGCAGCTCTTCGCCAACCAGACGCCCGGCGCGACGCAGGAGTGGGCGCCGGTGCTCACCGGCACGGACCGCAGCCGCGTGCTGGACCAGGCGCAGGCGCGGGCCTCGCTCACCAACACGCTCTTCTCGGCGCTGACCGCGGCGGGGCAGGGGATGGCGCACAGCAAGCTGCCGCCGGCCGTGCAGCAGTTCATCGGCAACGTCGGGGCCGCGGCGCTGGGCGCGATGCTCGATTCGCCGATCACGGGCCTGTGGCAGGCGCAGGAGGCGGTGCGGGCCACGCCGGTGCCGGACCCGCCCGTCGACCTGGAGCTGGCGCTGCGTCCGGACTCGCCGCGTCTGCCGTCGAGCTCGGCTTCGTCGGTGGCGGATATTCCGGTGCCGCAGCAGCGCAGGCCCCGCGTCAACGTCGACGAACTCGATTGAAGGAGCCATGACCGGTCCGACCCGTTTCCCGTCGGGAGGCGCGCCATCGCGCGCCGCCGTACCGCCCGCTGGTCGGCCCCTCGCGCAGGCCTTCGCCGACGAGGTCCGTCCCGCGGGGGACTTTCCCGGGCTAGCCCGGGCACCGGCACGGCCGGCCAGCGCGTACGGCGCTGGCGAGGCCGACAGCGCGCCCTCGGCCGTGCAGCGGCGCGCCGCCTTGCCGGTGTCGAGGCCGACCGAGGCCGCGGCCATGGCAGGCCCCTCGGCGGGTGCGCCATTGGCGCCGTTGGCACCGTCGTCGCCGTCGGTCCAGCTGAGGTCGCTCGCGGGCAAGCTCTCCGAGTTGGAGACGGAGCGGGCGGCGCTGCAGGCGAGCCTGGCCGAGCTGCAGCAGCGGCGTCACGACGCGCGTGCTCCCATCGCCAGCGAGCGCAGCGACGAAGTCGGCCGCCTTCAGTCGCGCGCCGAGCACGCGCGAGGCCAACTGGCCTCGCTGCAGGCCCGGCATGACAAGGAGACCGGCGAGCTGGCGGATGTCGAGCGCAAGCTGGCGTCCGCCCGGCGGCAGCTCGAGGGCCTGACGCTGGCGGCGGAGTCGCGGCCGGCTCAACCGGCTCGTCCTGCGCGCACGCGAACGGGCCGGCGCGGCGGCGCCAAGGCGGCGAGTACGACGAAAGCGACGCCGGCGGCCGCGAAACCGGATCCCCGCAGCCCCGCGGAGGTCGAGGCCCAGGCGCGCATCCAGCGGCTGGAGGGGGAACGCGACAGCCTCAAGACGCAGATGGAGGCGGCCAGTCGCCGAGTCGCGGAGGCGCGCGCGACCTTGAAGAGCGACACCGACTTCGCGGAGACCCTGCTGGATCCGCGCTTCATTGAGCAGCGGATCGACAAGGCCGCCGCCGCCCACCTCAACCCGTTCCTGGCGCACTACGAGCTTCCCGCCATCGATCAGGTGCCCCCAGGCGAGGACACGAGGCATGCCCGCTACCTGGCCATGTTCACCAACGTCGACGCGGGCGCGCGGCGCCTGGACGAGCCGCTGCTGGAGAACCCGGCGCACAGCTTCTCGGCGTTCTCGGCCCTGTTCAGCACCTTGTGGCCCGATCGCGTCAACGGGAGCCTGCTGAGGAACCTGCTCGGCGGCGACACGAGCGCCGTGATGGCGGCCGTGCGCGCAGGGGGCGAGGGCCTGGGGAATGCGGTGGGTCGGCATGTGCTGGCGCAGTTCACGGAGGAGATGAGGTACTGCGCCATGGCGGCGGCCAGCACGGGCCTGCCCGATGGCACGACGGCGCGCCGCGTGAGATTGAGCAGCGGCAGCCGGGTGACGCAGACGGCGCTGGCCGAAGGCCGCGCGCGGGCCCGCGACCTGATGCCGCTGCAGGAACTGCCGGCGCATCGCGGCCGCATCGTCGTGGGCGCGATCCAGCAGGCGACCTCGATGATGACGACCATCGCCGAGGAGTACCGCGAGGCGTCTGTCGACGTGCAGCGGTCCCGGTCCGCGCTGGACGGCGCGTTGAAGGACCGGAGCGCGCTCGTCGAGCGCGGTGAGCAGCTGACGCGCGAGCTCGGCGCCGCGCAGGCGGCGCTCAGCGGCCTTCGCGACGCTCGCCGGCAGCGGGACGCCGCGCAGCCGGCGCCATCAATGCCATCAGCGCCATCGGCGCAGCTTGCCTCGCGCGATGTCGCGCCGGATGCGGCCATTCCGCAGCTCCCGGTGGCGGCCGGGTCTTCGTCGCCGGATGTCGACGCTCGCAGGATGCGGCTGCGCGGCGACGTGGACCGCCACAGCGCCCAGGCGGACGAGGCGCGCAGCCGCGTCGACCAGACCGCGCGCGACATCGGCGAAGCGCAGGCCGAGCTGCGTCGCTCCGCGCAAGCGCACGAGGCGGCCGCCGCGGCGCTGGCGCGGGAGGCGGCGAATGCCAGCCGCGAGCACGACGAAGTCCGTGCCGCCCAGGCCGGACTGCGCGAGCGGCTGGCGGTGACCGAGGCGCGGATCGGCGAGCTGCGCGAGACCTTGCATCAAGCGCCGGCGCGTCGCGCCGCGATCAGCGACCTGGCCTGGGAGCGCACCATCGATCGCCACGTCGGGATCAGCGACGAAGCCATGCGGGAGCGCGCGCCCGAGACCGGCCACGTGGGCAGCTACGACTCGCTGTCGACGTTGTCCCAGGTGGTCGCCGACCTGCACGCCCATGTGTCCGGCCATGCCGACCTGCGGCCCGTGCTCGCGGCACGCAACCGCCGCGAGTTCGACAGCGCCGTGGCCCGCGTGCCGGGCGGCGTGACCGACCTGGTGTTCGACCACGGCCGCCAGGTGGGGCGCGGCTTCAGCAACGCGCTGGACCGCACCGAGCGGGCAACGCCGCTGCAGCACAGCAGCTACTCGCTGGATTTCGTGCAGGGCAGGGTGGTGGTGTCGCACCTGCATCCGCATGTGCCGCGTCGCACGCTGCAGGTGGCGGAGCTGAAATGAAGCGAGGGCCCCGAGGGGCCCTCCGCGCGCCGGCATGCACGCGCCGGCCTGCACGCGCCGGTCACTCCAGCCGGATGCCGCTCTCCTTCAGCAGCCGCCCGTTGGCGGCGTGCTCGCGCCGCAACTGGTCGGTGAATGCCGCGATCGTCGCCGGACTCACGAGGTAGTCGAGCTGGCGAAGCCGCTCCTGCACGTCGCGCTCGGCCAGCACGCGGTTGATGGCCTCGTGCAGGCGCTGGATCACCTCGGGCGGCGTGCGGGCCGGCGCGAAGACGCCGAACACCGAATTCATGTTGGCCTCCGGATGGCCCAGTTCATCGACGGTCGGCACGTCGGGCAGGCCCGGCATGCGGCCCGGCGCGGCCACGGCCAGCACGCGCAGCTTGCCGCGCTCCACCAGCGCGTTCAGCGCCGCGCCGGGATTGGCGGTGAACAGCTGGAACTGGCCGCCGGCGGCATCGGTGGCGATCTGTCCGCCGCCCTTGTAGGGCACGTGGGTGAAGCGGACCTGCGCCTTGCGCGAGATCTGCTCGAGCATCAGGTGGCCCAGGCTGCCGACGCCGCTGGTGGCGAAGGTGACCTGGTCCGGCTGCGCGCGCGCCTGGGCGATCGCGTCGGCGAAGGTCTTGCCGGTGAAGGCCGGCGTGGCCAGCAGGTACACCGGCGACACCATCACCCGCGCCACCGGCGCGAAGTCGGTCAGCGCGTCGTAGGGCACCTGGTGCGTGTGCGGGCTGAGCGTCAGCGGGCTGATCGCCGAGAAGGCCAGCGTGTGGCCATCCGCGGCGGCCTTGGCCACCACGCCCATGCCGATGACGCCGCCGCCGCCCGGCTTGTTGTCGACGATCACCGGCTGGCCCAGCGCCAGCCGCTCGGCCAGCAGGCGCCCGACGGCGTCGCTCAGCCCGCCCGGCGCATACGGCACGACGATGCGCACCGGCTTGCTGGGCCAGGCGCCGGTTTGCGCTTGAGCGGTGGGAGCGAGCAGCGCCAGGGGCGCCGACGCCGCGGCGATCGACGCCCGGATGAAGGCGCGGCGGGAGGCCAGGGGGACGGTCATGAATGAAGGCTGGATGAAGGGTCGGTGCAAGCGCGGCGGGCCGGCCCCACCTGCGCTACTGCGCGATCGGGTCGGCGGCCAGCAGCTCGATGTAGCGCCGCGGGCCGGCGTCGAAACTTCCCGCCGCTTCGGCGTCGCCGCCGGCGCGAGCCTCGGACGTCAACCGGTCGGCGGAAATGCCGCGGCTGGCGAGTATCGCCTCGGTGCCGCGGGCCCAGCCCAGCGCCTGGTTGCGACCCTTCGCGGCCGCCGGGGAATTGGCGGGCGAGTTGACGCGGATGCCTGCCTCGACGCGCACCCGCACCGCCGGCGAGCGCGCGAGCACCTCAGCGGCGCGCTCCACAAAGTGCCGAAAGCGCGGCTGCAGCGCATCGCGGCGATCGACCGCATCGGCGGCGTCGATGCGCACGCGCACCTGGTTGCCGGCCGTGCGCATCACCTCCACCTGACCGTTGTCCAGCGCCAGCTGCTGCAGTTCCCGCGCCACCGCCGCGATGTCCGGCGACCAGACGTGGCCGTCCTTGACGTCGAGCGCCGGGCCCGGCGGCGGCAAGGGGACCGGCGCCGGCGCGACGACGGCCAGCGGCTCCGGCGGGCGGCGCGAGGCGCAGCCGGTCAGGCCGACGCCCAGCGCGAGCAGCGCGATCGCGAGCGCACCGCGCGGGCCGAGGCAGTGGGCGCGATGGCGGTGATGACGGTGAAGGGAGGCATTCATCGGGTCACTCCGGATCGTTGAAACAGCCGGCCGCAGGGCCGGCGGGGCAGGGCGCGGAGCGCGCGCGTGCCGTCCTCATCCCGCCACGACCTGGCCCAGCGACCCCAGCGTGCGGTCGAAGGCCCAGAGGTCGTCGGTGGCCTGGCACAGGAACTCGCGCACCGGCTGCAGCTTGCGCATGGCCTCGTCGGCGAGCGCGTCGTTGCCGGGCTTGTACTCGCCCATCTGCACCAGCGGCTCGATCTCGTCGTACTTGGCCATCAGCGCCCGCAGGTGGCCGGCCGCCGCCTGGTGCGGCTTGGGCACGATCTGCGACATCACCCGCGACAGGCTGCCCAGCACGTCGATCGCCGGGTACTGGTTCCGCGCGGCGATCTTGCGCGACAGGATCATGTGGCCGTCCAGGATGCCGCGCACTTCCTCGGAGATCGGGTCGTTGCCGCTCTCGTCCTCGTACAGCACGGTGTAGAGCGCGGTGATCGAGCCGCGCGCGCCCATGCCGGCCCGCTCGAGCAGCCGCGGGATCTCGGCGAACACCGACGGCGGAAAGCCGCGCCGCGCCGGCGGCTCGCCCGCCGCCAGGCCGATCTCGCGCTGCGCCCGCGCGAAGCGGGTCAGCGAGTCCATCATCAGCAGCACCTTCAGGCCCTGGTCGCGGTAGTACTCGGCCACCGCGGTGGCCACGTGCGCCGCCTTCGCGCGCTCGCTCGACGAGCGGTCCGAAGTCGCGCACACCACCACCGAGCGTGCCATGCCGGCCTCGCCCATGATGAGCTCGATGAACTCGCGCACCTCGCGGCCGCGCTCGCCGATCAGTGCGATGACGCTGATGTCGCACTGCGTGCCGCGCGCCAGCATGCCCATCAGCGTAGACTTGCCGACGCCGGCCGGCGCGAAGATGCCCATGCGCTGACCCTCGCCCAGCGTGATCAGCCCGTCGATCACCTTGACCCCGGTGGGCAGCGGGCGCTCGATCATTTCCCGCTCCATCGGCGTGGGCGGCAGCGCGAACACCGGGCGCGATTCGGTCGTGCGCACCGGGCCCTTGCCGTCGATCGGCCGTCCCAGGCTGTCGATCACGCGGCCCAGCAGCGCCTGGCCGACCGGCACCGACAAGACCTGGCCCAGTCCGACCACGCGGGTGCCGCCGCGCACGCCCAGGATCGAACCGAAGGGCGAGAGGATGCTGCGCCCGCCAGCGAAGCCCACCACCTCGGCCGTCTGCAGCACCGCGCCGTCGTCGTCGAGCACCTCGCACAGCTCGCCCAGCCGGGCGTCCAGCCCGCTCACGCGCATCAGCGTGCCGATCACCTCGGTGACCTTGCCGGTGCGGCCCACCATCGTGGCCGAGGCCAGCTCGGCCTCCATCAGGTCGGTGAATCCCTGCAATGCCTTCATCGGCGCTCCTGGTCAGTGTTCGGCGAGGTCGTGCGCGTGAAGGATGTCCTCGGCGTCATCGGCATCGGCCGGCGCACCCGCGTCCGTGTGCGGAAATCCGAAGGACGCGTGGTCCTGGGCTTGAGCCTCGACGCCGCGGTCGCTGACGCCGCGATCGCTGACGCTGTCGTCCGGTCCGTCATCGAGGCCGTGTTCGGGTGCTTCGTGGTCGCCGGCATCGGCCAGCGGCAGGCTGCTCGCCAGCGCCTTGCGCACCGCGCGGTCCATCGCCGCGCGCAGGCCGTCGAGCTGCGTCTGCAGGCTGGCGTCGAGGATGCCGACCTCCGACTCGAACACACAGCTGCCGGACCGCAGCGCCGGGTCGACGCTGACCTCGATGTGAACCCCTTGCGTCTGCAGCGCCTTGAGCGAGTCCAGCGCGGCGCGCGCGTGGGCGTGGTCATCGGCGCTGACGCGCAGGGCCAGCGTGCTCGCGCCGCGCGCGAAGCTGCGCACGCTGCGCAGCGCGCGCTGGTACAGCGCCGCCCGCTCCTCGGTGTGGACGATGCGTTCGACGGCGCCGGTGACGATGGTCGCCAGCTTCTCGTGCATGCCGCGCAGCACCTGCGCGTTGTCGATCACCTGCACCGTCTGGCGCTCATGCCATTCGAGCGCCGCCTGGCGCCGGCCGGCCTCGCAGGCCTCGACCCGCAACCGCTCGGCTTCGGTGCGGGCCTCGGCCAGCAGACGGTCCGCCTGCTCGCGCGCATCGGTCATCAGCTTCGAGGCCTCTTCGCGCGCCTGCGCCAGCACCGCGTCGCGCTGCTCGTCCATCGCGCGGCGCAGCGCGTCGAGCTCCGCGGCGCCGTCGACTTCGGCGGCGCGCAGGATGCCGTCCTCGGCCCCCAGTCCGCCCAGGCGGTCCGCGCCGCCGCCCTGCAGCCAGATCATCATGTCGGTTCCTTCGCGAAGAGCGCGTCCAGGCGGGCCAGGCCCTCGAGCGCGCAGGCGTGACGCACTGGCACCTGATGGCGGCCGTCGGGCACGGGCCATCGCGCCGGCAGCGCGAGGCGCACCAGGCGCCGCAGGCCGCGATGCGGCCACGCGCCGGCGAGCGCTAGGTCCGCGTAGCCGACGCAGGCCCACTGGATCGGCGACCAGGCCGCCACCTGCGCCGGCACCACCGCGCCCTGGCGCGCGGATTCGCGCAGGGCCGCCATCGCCGGGCCGAGCGCGCCTTCGAGCGCTCGCCGCGCGCGGATCTCGACGCAGCAGCGCAGCACGCCGGGCCGGCCCGCCAGCGCCACCGCGCACAGGCGCGACAGCAGGCCCAGCCGCCCGTGCAGCGCCAGGCGCCCGCCCGGCGTCGCGAGCAGGCGCGGGTCGGGCAGCTGCCCGCACCAGCGCCGGTACAGCGTCAGCATCAGGCGGCGGCGCGAGGGGCCGTCCGGCATCTGGTCGAGCGCCGGCCGCAGCGCATTCAGCGCCGCCCAGCCGTCGTCGATGTCGTCGGGCAGCCGATCCAGGCGGCGCTGGAACACGAGCGCGAGCCGGGCCAGTTCGCCAGGGTCCACGGGCGATACGGGCAAGACGGGCGATCCGGGCGGGGCGGCCCTGGCAGGCCGATCGACCGTCGTGGGCGCGGCCGGCACGATGTGGCTCGGTGTCGTCAGGGCGGCGTCCATGGCCGACCTCAGGTCGCGGAAGCCTGCGCCGCGGTGGGGCTGCCGCCGTTCAAGCCGGCACTCGCGCCGAGGCCGCCGCCGCCCTGTGCGGCGTTGGCTTGCCCGTCGGCGGCGCCTGCGGTGGTGGCCGAGGCCACGGTGCCCGGCCGCAGCCGGCGCGCCAGCGGTTCGGGCAGCCACTCCGGCTTTTTCCATGCGACCCCGGCGGCGCCGCCCAGGCCGAGCAGCGCCAGCGCCGCCGCGATCCAGAGGCCCATCCCGCCGGGCGCGGGCGGTGGCGGCGGCGCGATCATCGCGCCGGCCACCAGCGTGACCGAGACGTTGTCGTAGGACAGCCCCTCGACGCTGCGCGCCACCATGTTCTTGATCGCCGGCGTCAGCGCGGTGAGGTTGGCCTGCGGCCGGTACTTCACGAACACCGACGCGCTCGAGGGTTTGGCCTCCTGGGCCATCGGGTCGTTGTTGGGCAGCACGATGTGCACCCGCGCGGTCACCACGCCGTCGATCTGGCTCAGCGTCTCGGAGAGCTCCTGCGAGACGCCGTGGATGAAGCGCACGCGCTCCTCGGTTGGCGAGGAGATCAGGCCTTCCTTCTTGAACATGTCGCCCAGGCTGACGTGCTTGTCCTGCGGCAGGCCCTGCGCACGCAGCACCGCCAGCGCGCGCACCACGTCGGCCTCGTCGACCTTGACGCTCCAGGTCTTGCCGCTGTCGGGCGTCTGCTTGCTGGCGGTGATGCCGCTTTCCAGCAACGCCGACACCATGTGGTTGGCGTCGGCCTCGGTCTGCTTGGTGTAGAGGTCGGTGTCGCAGGCCGCCAGGCACAGCGCCAGCACGGCGCCGAGCAGCAGTCGCCAGGGCCGCGGGGCGCGGTCGTTGATCGTGGAAGGCATGTCGGAACTCCCTGGGTCCGTTCATCGCGGCCGGACTGCGCCGGCCGCCGGGACACGTCACTGGTTCTTCATCAAGGTCTGCAGGCCGCTCTTGCTGCTCTGCGCGACATAGACGCCGGCGTTGAACTGCACCTGCACCATCGACAGCTGGTAGCTCAGCGCGATGTGGCGCGAGGCCAGCTCGCCGGGATTCATCGCCGGCGCCTCCTGCGAGAACGCGCGCACGCTGTCGAAGGTCTGGCGCAGCACGCCTTCCTGCGCCTCGATGAAATGCGAGACCGGCGAGCGCTCGCCGACCTCGGTGCCGTGCGGCGCCGGCGCGGCCGGATGCTCCATCATCAGCCGCTGGAAGCGGTCGGACAGGCCGCCGAGCGCATCGGGCGCGGCGGCGGCGCGATCCAGGACCTGTGTCGGGGCGGCGCCGGACACGGCGCCGATGGCGGGAACAGTCATGCGGATCTCCTGCGGGGTGGCTTCGGGCGCGCGTCGCTTCAGGCGCGCAGCAGCGGCGCGTGCGGCAGCGAGCGCGGGTCGTAGTCGGCGAAGCTGGTGGCGGCCGGGGCCTCGGGCTCGGGCTCGCCGACATTGACGTCCTTGCCCAGCAGCAGCCGCACCAGGCTGCGCGCCTCCTGCGTGGAGTCGCCTTCGATGACCTCGTTGGCGCTGACGCTCCAGGCCGGATCGCCGACGGCGAACTGGCAGAAGGCCATCAGCGCGCGGCCCAGGCTCCAGTTGCGCGTGTTGGCGTCGAGGTTGTTGAGCGTGCGGATCGCGTCGTGCCAGTGGCCGCGGCTGATCGCGATCCAGGCCTCGAAGGTGTCGAGCTCGGTCAGGTGGGGGCGCAGCTGGCGCACCGCCACCAGCACCGTCTCGGCGTCCTCGGTGCGCTTGTGCGTGATGCCGAGGCTGACGATCTCGATGAGGGCGCGGACGAAGGGTTTGCGATGAAAGGTCGGATCCATCTGTGTGCTCCTGGGGAAGTGCCTGTCCTGAACGGACGCGTGTCCGCTCGGGACAGGCACGTCGCGTGCGAGGACGCGGCGTGCCTGGCGGGGGCCGCGAACGGCCCCCGCGCGTGGACCTCAGAACAACATGCCGGTGGTGCGGCCGTTGAAGATGTTGAACAGGTTCACGCCCTGGGTCAGCTCGCTCTGCGACAGGTTGGGACCGCCGTAGGTCTGGGCCCAGTTCAGCGCATCCACCTGGGTGAACGGCTGGTTCAGGCTGGTGAACGGCTGCTGCGCGAAGGACGCGTTGTACGGCGAGGCCACGCCACCGGCGTAGGGCTGCTGGAAAGCGGTGAAAGGCTGCTGCGCGTACGACTGCGTGTAGGGCGAGGCGTACGGCGAGGCCGCGAACGGCTGCTGCCCGAAGGGCTGCTGGTAGGCGGGGATGCCACCGCCGAGGTCACCCAGGCCGCCGCCGAGGCCGCCCAAGCCGCCACCGAGGCCACCGCCCAGGCCGCCGCCGAGACCGCCGCCCAGTTGGTTGGCCACCGAGCTGGCCAGCGGATTGGCGTTGCCCAGGCCGCCGAGGCCGCCGCCGCCCAGCGCCTGCAGCAGCGGGGTCAGCGCCTGCAGCAGCTGGACCACGCTCTGCAGGATGCCCTGCAGGCCCTGGCCGGCGCCTTGCGGGCCGCCCAGTCCGGGCGTGCCCAGACCCGGTGTGCCAAGACCCGGCGTGCCGAGTCCGGGGATGCCCGAGCCGGGCAGGCCGCCGCCGAACTGGCTCTGCTGCGCCTGCAGCAGGTTCTGCAGCAGGCCGGTGCTGAACTGCATCAGCGTGGAGGCGATGTCCATCGTGCTGGACAGGGCCGAGCCCAGCGGCGACTGGGGCGCCGCGTACGACGGGACCGAGGAGGTCGGGGGGATCGAGAAGCTCATGGTGTGAGTCCTTTCAAGCGGTTGGTGCGAGCGTTCCGATCAGTACAGGCGGACCGAGGTCGGCACGTTCTGGAAGGTCGTCGCGACGTTGTCCTTGAAGGCTTGCGACGGTTGCGGCACGTTGTCATTCAGGCCGCGCAGCAGCAGGCCGGCGAGCGAATCGGCGCGCACGTTGCCGAAGATCTCGCCCTTCAGGCCGCTCGGGCCGGGCTGGGTGTCGGCGCCCTTGAGCACTTCACGCAGGTCGTCGGCGCTGACCAGGCCGTCGCCGCGCTGGTCGCCGCGATGCTTGACGCGCACCTTGAAGGCGTTGTCCATCTTGTCGAAGAGTTCCGGCTGGCTGAGGATCAGCTTGGCGGCGTCCTTCATGTCCTGCGGCGCGGCGGTGCCGTCGGGCATCTTGCCGGTCTTCACGATGGCGTCCAGGTCGGACTTGCTGACCATCTTGTCGCCCGAGGTGAAGAAGCTGTTGCCGTACTTGGCCAGCGTCTGCAGCGCTTCCTTCTCGCCCACGCTGAAGCTGACCTGCTGCATCGCGGCGGTGGTGTCGCCCTTGCCGATCTTGCCGTCGGCGTGGCCCTTGAAGCCTTGCGCCTTGGAGTCGGCGGTCTCCAGCGACTTGAAGTCGTCCGGATGGTCGAGCAGGTACTTGGCGGCGGCGCGCAGCTCCGGCGTGTAGTTCGCCGAGACCTGGAAGCGCTGCATCTCGCCGTTGGCGATCGCCTTCAGGTCATCCTTGGTGATGAAGTTGTCCTTGCCGGCGGTCAGCTGGTCGAAGTTGCGCGCGATCTCGCGGGTCGCGCGGTCCTTGTCCATCTGCACGTTGCCGGCGGCGTCGAACTTGACCTCACCGGTCGGCGCGGCCGTGGTCGGCACGTTGGGCGCGCTGCCGTAGGCGTTGGTCTGCGGCGCGTTCGGCAGGTTGGCGTTGGGCAGGCCGGCGCCGTTGTAGACACCGCCCGGGGGCAGGCCGCCCTGGGGCACGGCACCGCTGCCGCTGAGCAGCTGGAACACCTGTTGCAGCGCGCTGAACGCATTGGCCTGCGTCGGGTTCATCGCCGGGGCGAAGGGCGTGGTCATGGGCAGGCCCAGGGCCGGGTTGCCCATCAGCGGATTGCCCATGAGCGGGTTGCCCATCATCGGGTTGCCCATCATGGGATTGCCGATCATGGGGTTGCCCATGGCCGGCACGTAGGACTGCGGCAAGCGCTGCAGGCCGGGCATCGGCTGCTGCGCGAAGGGGTAGGCGCCGAAGGCGTTGGCCGGCAGGGTCGGCAGCATCGGCATGCGCTGCATGCCCGCCATCAGCAGCGGCGAGACGGCGGCCAGCACGTCGCCGATCGAGCTCAGGACGTTGCCCAGCCGGGTCGGGTCCAGCGACAGGGGCACGTTGCCCAGCGGGCTGGACACAGCGGAGGAAGCGGTGCTGCCCAGGCCGAGGCGCATGTTGTAGCTGTTGACCTGGGTTTGCTGCGTGGAATTGACGCTCATGAAGATCTCCCGTGGGAATGAGGAATGAATCGAGAACGGATTCGGAGGGATGAGAAGGGGTGCGAGGGGTGTGGTGGTGCTTACGCGAGACCCTTGATCGCTTCGCCGATGGCCTTGAAGAGCTTGGCCAGCGCTTCATTCATCTTCACGATCATCTGGATGATCCCCATCTGCGTCTGGAACTGCATCTGCATCGCAGCCGTCTGCTGGATCTGGTCCATCATGGCCGAGCCGTCCTGGCCGGCGGCCTGGGTGCCCTGCGCGCTCAGCCCGGCGGCGCCGGACTGGAACATGTTCATGGAGTTGCCCATGCTCGCGCCGGTGCTGCTGCTGGTGCTGGGAATTGACATCGTCTGCTCCTGAGGAAATGCGGAAGGTCCGCGTTGGGGTGCGCCGCGAGGTGCGGCCTGCTCGAGAAGGGAGCCGGGACAGCGCTCCCGGGGAAATCAGTGGGAGGTCCGGAGGCTGGCCAGGTAGGCGAGGACGCCGTTGGCGGCTTCGCGGGCCTGCTGGTCGGTGCTGGTGGCCAGCACGTTGTTGAGCCAGTGCTTCCACTCGGGGTCGCCGCTGAGCATCATCGAGACGCCCAGCGCCACCTTGGAGTTGTCGTCGTCGGGCTGCTGCTCGATGCGGCGGCCCAGCGAGGCCTTGGCATAGGCCGCGTCACCGCCCATCGCGACCGCGATGGCGCGGTGCATCACGTACATGGTGGGGTCCTCGAGGGTCATCTCGACGGCCTCGTGCACGATGGCCGCGTCCTCGCTGGCGCGATAGATCGCGCCCAGCAGGCCGATGGCCATCAGGTTGCGGTAGACCTCGGGGTACTGCGCGCCCGGCGCGCCGCCGCTGCTGGCTTGGGTGTGTTGCATGGAGGGCCTCCGCGGGTCAGACGGCGAGCGACGCGTTGTGCAGCGTCTCCCAGATGTGGCGCACGATGCGCTGCGCGGCGTTGAAGGCCTCGATCAGCTGGGAGATCAGCTGGCGCTCGGCGGCGGCGGCGGTCTGCAGCAGGCCTTCGCTGCTCTTGGCCACGTCGGCGAAGTAGGACAGCATGGCGCGCGCGCGGTCGCCGGTGGCGTCCTCGGCCAGCGACTTCTCCAGGTTGGCCAGGTCGCCGAAGACGGTTTGCTCGAGTTGCTCGTTCATGGTCGAAGTTGCTCCGTGAAAAGGGGAGGGTCGGGTGGAAGTCCGGAAGGGATCAACGGGCCGGCGGCGTCGGCGGATCGCTCAGCTCGCCGATGGACTCCGGGATCAGGGAGAGGTGCTTGGCGCCGTCGCGCGTCTGCACGTACTGCAGGCCGTCGGTGGCGAGCATCGCCCCCACCGGCACGCTCTCGGGGACCGGCGCGGGGGCGACGGCCACTTCGATGCCGCGCACCAGCGGCGCCAGGTCGGCGGCCACGCGCGTGGAGGCGTCGCGCACCCGGTCGGGATGCGCGGCGCGGCCGCCCACGATGAACACGCCGCGGTCGCGGTAGCGCACCACCAGGCCGGGCGTGTCCAGCGCGTCGGAGATGCTCTGCGCGATGTCGGCGGCCGAGGCGTAGCGATGCTCGATGCGCTCGACCGGGAAACGGTCCAGCAGCTGGCGCAGCGTCTGCGCGGCGGCGGCGTCGGGCAGCAGGCCCTCGACGATCACGCGCTCGCCGGCGGCGCGCACGGTGATCTCCGGGATCGCGGCGCTGGCGATGGCGCGGTACACCTGGCCCACCAGCGGCTCGGGCTTGACCGCGGCCCGCGCGGCCTGCGCATGCCGCGAGATCACCGTGACCAGCAGGCCGCCCAGCGTGAGCGCGGCCACCAGGCCCCAGGCCAGCACCCGGCGGCCGCCGGTGACCGCGGCCTCGACCACCGGCGCGGCGGCCTCGACCACCGCCTGCACCGGACGCATCAGCCGTTCCATCAGCTCGATGTCGGAGGGCCAGGCCGCGTCGTCCGCCGGACCGACGCAGAGCACCACGTCGGCGAAGCGGCGCGGCTCGAAGTCGGCCATCGACGCGGCCGCGCCGGCGGCATCGTCCACGGCGGCGCCGGACGCTGCGTTCAGCGTGGCGCCGGGCGTGGCGATCGGCGAGCCATTCAGCGAGCCGTTCAGCGGGGCGGCGAGGACCAGCACTTGACCGTTCTCCGTGAGTTCGAGGATCAGGGGTTCCGCGTGCCAGTCGACGAGCTGGATGTCGGCCTGCTCGTCCGCGGCGATGCGGTATGTCGATGCGCTCAACGGTAGGTGGACCCCCGCATGCACGCCGGTCAGGACACGAAGCTGTTTCATGGATTGCGAATGCCTGCGCGGGGGTTGCGGACGGGGCGCTTCAACGGGCCAGCGGCGCGGTCGGCGCGCCCGGATCCACGTCGCCGGCCGGGGGCTGCGACAGGGCGGGCGCGGCGTTGCCGCCGACCAGCTTGGGCGTGATCAGGAACAGGCGCTCGGTGCGCGTGGCGCGGCTGCCGCTCCATCGGAACAGGCCGCCGACCAGCGGCACGTCCTTGAGCAGCGGCACGCCGGACTGCTGGTCGGTGCTGGCCTCGACCATCAGGCCGCCGATGAGCAGGCTCTCGCCTTCGCGCACATGGGCCTCGGTGCGGATCTCCGTCTTCTTGAGCACCGGCACCGCGTCGACCGAGGTGGCCTCGAAGTTGCCGTCCTCGATGTAGAGCGAGAGCTTGATCTGGTTGACGCCGCCGCTGGACACCACCTGCGGCGTGACCTGGAGCAGGGTGCCGGCCTCGATCTGGTAGAGCTTCGCATCGAGGTTGCCGGCCACGCGCACCGTGGCCACGCGCTTCTCCTTCATCACCGCGGGCCGGTTGGCGACGCCCAGCACCGAGGGCTTGGAGACCACGCGGGCCTTGCCTTCGCCCTGCATCGCGTTGATGCGCAGCATCAGCTGCCGGCCGGCATCCGCGACCAGCGTGCCGATGGTGTAGGTGCCGTTGCCCAGCATCCCTTGCCCGCCGCCGGTCTGCGGCGGACCGCCACCGGGCGAGGTCACCGACAACTGGCCGCGGTTGCCCTGCACCGACCAGTCGATGCCCAGCGAGCGCGCGTTGTCCTCGCTGACGTCGATGATCATGGCCTGCAGCTCGACCAGCACCGGGCGCTGGTCCAGGCGCTGGATCAGCGCCTCGTACTCGCGCATGCGGTACGCGCGGCCCTGCACGATGACGGCGTTGGTGCCCTCGTCGGCTTCGAAGCGGGGCTGGTCCTCCTCGAAGTTGACGGGGCTCTTGAGCGTGCGCGCGCTCTGCCCCGGCTTGTCGGCGCCGCCGCCCGGCCCGTGGCCTTGCCCGGCGGAGGGCAGTTCCGGCACCAGCTTGCCGGCGCCGTACATCGACTGCATCGCCTTGATCTTCTGGTCGACCGGATTGGCCGGCTGGCCGCTCACGGTGTCGGGCTGCAGGCTCTGGGCGGCATAGAGGTTGCGCAGGATGGAAGCGACGCCGGGCACGTTGCTCTCGCCGAGCAGGCGGTCGTTGGCGGACGCGAAGCGCAGGGGGAAGACACGCACGACGCGTTCGTTGCCCTCGGCGGCGCCCAGGTCCAGCGAGTCCAGCGCCTGCGCGATGAGGTCGATGTGGCGCGGCGGACCGTAGGCCAGCAGCGTGCGCTGCGCGTCGTTGAAACGCAGCGGGTAGCGCTTGTCGCCCAGGTTCAGCGAGTTCAGCAGCTCGGTGACCTCGCGCCGGCTGTAGCCCTTGAGCCGGAACATGCGGCTCTGCACCGCGCGCGCCGGATAGAAGTACAGCGCGGTGCCGTCGTCGTACCAGATCAGGCCGTAGGCCTTGGCGATGGCGCTGAGGAAGACCGGCGGCGAGCTGTCGAAGCTGGCGTTGACCACGCCGTCGACGCCATCGCCGACCACCGCCGGCACGCCCTGGCTCGCGGCGAAGTCCTGCAGCACGTCGGACAGGCGGCGGCTCTCGGCGCGGTAGACGAAGCGGCGCTCCAGGCGGCGGTCGCTGGTGGCCGCGCGGGTGCGAGGCTTGGCCACGGCTGTGACCGTGGACGGGGCCGCGGAGGTGCCCGCCGGAGCGGGCGCCATCGGGGATGCGGCGGATGCGGCGGACGTGGCGGATGCGTTGGACGCGGCCGGTGCCGCGCCGCGCGCGTCCTGCGCCAGCAGCGTCGCGGGCGCGCTGCCCGAGCCCGCGACGGCCATCGCCACGCAGGCCGCGAGCGCGCGGCGCTGGAAGTCGGGCGCCCGCATCACAACGGCTCCGCGTCGGGGTCGTCCTCGTCGGGCTCTTCTTCCTCGAAGAACTTGCCCAGCGCGTCTTTCATCATGCCTTGGCCGCCCTGGAAGATGCCGCTCACCACCTGCTGGAAGGCCTTGGACTGGGTGATGTCGCCGCCGCCGTCATCGCTGGGCGGAACCGGCGTGCTGCCGGGCGTCGAGGGGCTGGGGCCGCCCACTCCGTTGACACCATTCACCGACATGGTCAGCTCCTTCTTGTTGACGATGAGGAGGCTAGGGCGCGGGTCGGCGGTGAGAGGTCGGTGACACGAAGCGGCGTCCGTGACCGCGAACCGGTGGCGGGCGGGGGGCGGTTGCGATCGGTGCAGCCCGCGTTCGCATGCGCGGACGGGCCTTCGCCCGGCGCCGGCCGGGCCTGCGGTCGATGCGGACACTGCGACGGGACCGGGCCGCGCGCATGGCGCTGGCGTCCCGCGCCTTCCTTCAAGCCTCAACAGGAGCCCCCATGCTGACTGCCCCCTCGCTGGCCGCCGCCGGATACAACGACTTCTTCGCCTCGCTGCAAACGGTGCAGATGACCGTGCAGACGCAGGTCGAGCGCTTCCAGCGGCTGATGCTGGAGATCAAGCGCGTCAGCGCCGCGCGCCAGGACGACGAGAGCCTGCGCCGCGCCGGCGAGATCGCGCTGAAGCTGCATCGCGTGCACACGCTGCTGTTCGGTGGTGCGCTGATGGCGCAGCCGCAGGACGCGACGACCGGTGCCGCCACCGCTGCCGCCGACGGCGACGCGATCGACCTGGACGGCGCGATGGCGGAGTTCTCCTCGCTGCTGAGCCGCACCCGGCTGGCCTCGACCGAGGCCGAGCTGCTGCTGGCGCAGGCGAGCGAGGAACTGGCCGCGCTGCGCGGCGAGGCCTGATGGAGTCCCGGCGATGACAGCCGGACCTCGCGCTTTCCGACCCGCCCTCCGGCCCGCCTTCCGCCCCGCCTTCTGGCCGGCCGTGTGCGCCGCGGCGATGGTCGCCGGCCCCGCGGACGCCGGCGTGCGTTATCGCTGCGAATTGCTGGACGGCAGTGAGCGGGTCGCGCTGGAGGACCTGTCGGCGCGGTTCAGCGCGGCGGTGCGTCGATGCACGGCCTTCGAGGTCGCCGACCTGCCGGGGCCACGCATCGAGACCGAGTTCACGACGCTCGCCTTCACGCGACCGAGGCCGTCGCCCGCGCCGCTGACCTGGCGGACCAACCCGCAGCCCCTGGCGCTCGGCGCGCCGCACCTGCAGCGCATGGTGCAGCAGGCCAGTCGCAAGCATGGGCTGGACCCGCGCCTGGTGGGCGCGCTGGTGCATGTGGAGTCGGCCTACCAGACGCAGGCGCGCTCGCCCAAGGGCGCGCTCGGCCTGATGCAGATCATGCCGGCGACGGGCGCGCGCTACGGCGTCGCGTCCAGGCAGGACCTGCTCGACCCGGCCACCAACATCGACGTCGGCGCGCGTTACCTGCGCGACCTCAACGAGATGTTCGATGGACGCGTCGACCTGGTGCTGGCTGCCTACAACGCGGGCGAGGGCGCGGTGAAGCGTTATGGCAACCGCATCCCGCCGTATCGCGAGACGCAGGACTACGTGCGCAAGATCCTGAAGCTTTACGAAGGCGAGTGAGCGGCGATGGGCATCCACCGCCTGCCGCCGTCGCCGCGCTTGCCGACGACACCGGCGCCGGCCGGTGCGTCGACCGGCGGGCCGGCCAGCGCGTCGTCCAGTGCGTCGTCCTCTTCGGATCCCGGCGGCATGCCGGCCTGCGGCTTGCTGAACGGCCTGCTGCGGCTCGGTCGGCCGCCGCCGGTCCGGTCGCCCGCCAGCGAGGCGCGCGCGGCCATGCGCCACGGCGACATGGCGCGGCTGGAGCAGGTGCTCGTCGCTGAGCCGGCGCTCGCCGTGGCGCAGGACGCGCACGGCGACAACCTGCTCGGGGCCGCGGTGCGCGGCGGGCATGTCGATGCGATCCGCGTGCTGCTCGACTACAGCGGCCTGTTCCCCGGCGGCGAAGCGGCCCTGGTGAATCACCGCAATGCCAAGGGCGAGACCGTGCTGGGCCTCGCGGCCGCGGGCGGCGATGTCGACGTGGTCCTCCTGCTGCTGTCCGCGTCCACCCTCGACGTCAACGCGACCAATGCCAAGGGCAGGACGCCCTTGCACCAGGCGGTGGAGCGCTCGAACGCGCTGATCGTCGGCGCGCTGCTGGCGCACGAGGCGATCCGGCCGGACCTGCGCGACGCCCAGGGCGACACCGCCTTGCATGTCGCCACCGAGCGCGACGACGCCTTGTGCCTGGAGCTGCTGCTCGATGCGCCCGGGGTGGCGGTCAATCCGGCCAATGCCCGGGGGCAATCGCCGCTGCGGCTCGCGATCGAGACCGGCAAGCTGGAGGCGGCGCGCGCCTTGCTCGAGAACTGGCGGGTCGATGTCGACGCGCTGGACGGGCCGCAGGGGACGCATCTCCTGCATCGCATGGCGGCCGAGGGCGGTTTCGAGCCGGCATTGGTGACCCTGCTGGCGTCGCATCCGCTGCTGGCCAATCGCCCCGATGGCCACGGCCATACGCCGCTGGACCTGGCCATCGCCAACGACCAGCATGCGGCGCTGGCCGCGCTGCTGGGCAGCGACCGGGTCGAGACCGAACGGCTCGACGAGCAGCTCCGCGGCCCGCTGCAGCAGGCGCTGGAGCGCATCGCCGAAACATCCGCGGGCCATCGGCGGGACCGCCGCATCAAGACGCTGCGGGTGCTGATGAACGCGCGCACCATCGATCCCAACGAGATCTTCGCCAATGGCGAGACCTTGCTCACCCAGCTGTGCGCCCGGCCCGCGGGCGACGATCCGCGTGGCGGGCAGGCGCTCGCATCGGCCACGCTGGCCGAGCTGCTCAAGCGCAGCGACGGCCGGCTCGACCTGAACAATGCCAACGCCCATGGCAGGACGCCGCTGGAGGTCGCGGCCGGTACGGCCGACACCGCCGACGCGGGCAACGCGGGCAATGCGGCCAACACGGGCAACGCCGATCTGCTGCGCCTCCTGCTGAAGGACGCCGGGGCCGATCCCAACGTGCTGGTGGGCTGGCTGACGGCCTCGCCGGAGCAGGCCCATCGGCGGCTGCATCCGCATGGCCAGCGACTGTCGCGGGCCGAGCTCGAGCGCTTCGTCGACAGCACCCTGGCGCAGTGGGCCGACAAGCCGGATGCCTCGGGCCGGCGCAACCGCCTGGCCCATGTCGCCAATGCCGCGCTGGGCGCGCGGTTGGCCGCGCGCGAACGCGCCGACCTGGCGGCGGGCCGTGCGCCGCCGGCGGACTGCGCCAAGGGCGCCGTGTTCCGGTTGTCGCTCGCGGTGGAGCAGTGCCTGGACACGCAGCAATATCGGCCGCTGGCCGAGCGGGCGGCCGCGCTGCAGGCGCAGGCGCCCGCCGGCCAGCGCGCCTTCAACCTCCAAGGCGTGGAGGTGTCCCGCACCGAGATCGAGTCCTGGGCCGCGGGCAAGCTGCCGGAGGGCGGCGTGAACCGCCTGATCGATGCCCGCGTCGCGCACGCCGGGCTGGCCAATGCGCACAACATCGGCCTGACCGCGCGTGGCCACCTGATCATGCAGGCCATCCGCGAGCGGCTTCCCGCCGAGCGGCTGACCGAAGCGCAATGCATCGCCGCGGTGCGCGCCGCCATTCAAGCGGCGCCGGACGTCGATGCCGACTGGCGGCGCCAGGCGGCGCTCGGCCTGGACATGGCCCTCGCGCACACCACGCGGGTCGGTGAAGGCCTGGACACCACGGTCGGCGAGGCGCTGACGACGATGTGGAACCACATCGCGTCGCAGGCCGCGCCCGCATCGCCGGACGAGTCCGAGGCCGACGCGGCACGGCGACAGGCGCTGCACGGCGCGCTGACGCGCTCGCTGCTCGACAGCATGGTCGACATGAGCGCGGGCTACTGCGACACCGGCTGCGTGCAGCGCATCCTCTACTGCGTCGACGGCATCGACCTCTCGCTGCTGCCCGCGGAGCCGACCGCCGAGTTCATCCGCGACGAGATCGGCACGCTGGCGGGCCGGGTGAACAACCGGTTCGAAGCGCTCTACGGCGACAGCGAGGCCGACCTGAAGGCCAAGGGCGAGGGGGTGGCCAAGGCCTGCGCCGATGGCACGCCATTGAGCGCGAAGGAGCGCAAGCTCATCGCGCGCTACCAGCGCCAGCGGCCGATCGACGAGCAGTTGGTGATCCAGCTGAAGCAGGACCTGCTCGAGGCGGCCGTCGTCGGCGAGCTCGTCGAGCGCCGGGCTGGAGCCCGGCCGCCGTGCGGCCCGAGCTCGACCGGACGAAGGCGTTCATGAACGACCTGTGATCGCCCCGGGACCGTGAAGGCCCCGGGCGCCGCTCAGCCGTGCAGGCGCGTCGCCGTGGCTTCGTCTTCGGTCGTGCCGCGCAGCGTCTGCGTCGGCGTCTCGTCGAAGCGGCTGCGGTAGTTGTGGACCAGCGTCGAGCGGTTCTTCACGCCCCAGCGGGAGGCCACCTCGAGCACGCCGGCCTCGCCGCCGCCGGCCTGCAGATCGCCGTGGATGCGCTCGACGCGGCGGGTGCGGATCATCTCCGCCGGCGTGACGCCCAGGTGGGTGCGGAAGGCCAGTTGCAGCGCGCGCTCGGTGACGCCGACATGCGCGGCGACCTGGCGCACCGACAGATGCTCATCGGTCAGGTGATCCATCATGAACTGGTAGGCGCGGCGATAACGCAGCGGCAGCCGCAGCTTGGCCGGATCGCCGGCATCGCCGCCGGCCTTGGCCTGTTGCAGGAAACCCGGCGCGCGACCGGCGGCCGCGTAGGTGCGCAGCGACTGCACCGCGTGCTGCGTGTGCAGGCGGTACAGCCGCAGTGCGTCGAGGTGGCGGCCCTGCTGCTGGTGCAGCTTGGCCTGGCAGTACTGCAGCTCCAGCGCGTGACGGCTGCGGTGCATCTGCTGCTCGTTGAAGGTCAGCGGCGCCAGCAGCTCCGAGGCGGCGTGCGACGCGCCGCGGCCCATCAGCATCAGCGCGCCCTCGATGCGGGCCTGGGTCTCGAACTCGCTCAGGCGGCGGTCGCGCAGCCAGGCCAGCTGGTGGGCGACCTGGGCCGCGGCGGCCGGGCCGGTGCAGTCCGCGGCGAGCATGCGCCGCAGGTGATCCATGCGCGCTGCCACCAGCGGCGACCAGCTGCGGACCGCGTCCGCGGCCGCGCCGAGCTGCTGATGCATCAGCATGTTGTCGGGCGCCTCGGACGCGCCTTCGCGGTAGACCGAGCCCAGTGCGTGGTCGTTGAGCGCGTCGCCGCCGCGCTCGCGGTGCAGGGTCGCCAGTTCCAGCGCCATGCAGTCCACGAGCTGCGCGAAGCGCGGGTCGCCGAGCGAGGCGGCCAGGTTGCGCGCCGCGTCCAGCGAGCGCATCGCGCTGCCGCAGTCGCCGGCGCGCAGCATCGCCTGCGCGACGCCGGCCATCGCCTCGACGCGGGCCGCCACTGGCGCGCGGGCGTCGTCGCCGACGGGGCCCAGGCAGTCGATCGCGCGGCCGGGCTTGTTCAGGTGCAGCAGCATCGCGCCCTGGTCCATCGCGCCGTACCAGCGCACCATGTGGCGCGACATCGCTTCGTAATGTCGCAGCTGGCGCTGGAACAGCTCCTCGGCGTCTTCCTCGCGGCCGCAGGCCAGCATCGCGCGGCCCAGCAACTGGCCCAGGGCCGCACGCTGCGGCGCGGCGTCGGGCGTGCGCTGCAGGCGCTCGAAGTGGTCGCCGCCCATCCGCAGCGCGGCGGGCAACTGGCCCTCCAGCGCCAGGCGGGCCAGTTCGCCATGCAGGGGCGCGGCGCGCAGCGAGGTCATTGCAAGCAGAAGCATGGAATCTCCATCGGGGTCGTGAACGGAATGACGCTCATGCTAGGAGGGAGCCCCTCGACGATGGATCACAAGGCCTCGGCGAAATCCTCACGAATCCTCTTTTCGTTTCCCGACAGTTTCACGGTGTTGCCGTGTCATTCGTGAACGGACGCAACAGCGCTTGCCGGTGCGCGGCACGCGTGCAAAAGCGACGAGGCCCGCGCGTCTGTCGACGGGCGGGCCCGGGGGGAGCGGCGCATGCCGCGAGGGACAAGAGGCGCCGGCGTCAGCCGGCCGCCTGCGCGATCTTCGTGCCGATGTCCTTGATCGCCTTGGCCTGCGCCTCGACGAAACCCTTGACCATCTGCAGCTGCGCCATGTCCATCTGGAACTTCATGTTGATCTCGTTGATCTCCCGGAGGTTGTCCATCGAGGTCTTGGCGTCCTCCTTGGCTTGCGTCGTGGACTCCTTGCCGCCGTTGGCCAGGATGCTGTTGGAGCTCTCCTTGTGCGGGCCCGGCTTGTTCGGACCGTCGGGGCCGCCGGGGCTCTGCGGCACCAGCCCGAACTTTTCGCCGATGCTCGCGCGCGGCGCCATGCCGGTGTCCGCGGAGGCGCGCGTCTGCAGGCCGATCGGCGCGTCCTGGGTCTGGGGCGGTGCCTGGAGGTCCGACGGCTTCAGCGGTGTCGGCTGGAAGTCCGACGGCCGGACCAGCGGGGTATTGATGCCGGAAATTTCGGGCATGGTGAGCTCCTGGGGATGGCTGCGTGGCAGCCGGGTGGGGAGGTGCGCGTCCTGGCCGGGCGCGCGGACGGGGAAATCAATCCTTGGGCAAGGGCCGCGCGCCGGTCTTCCACCGGGCCGCGAAGGCGGCGGCGACCGCGCCGGTGTCGCCCTCGGCGCCGGTGAACAGGGCGCGCGCCACCAGGCGCGGGCCGACCTCGCGGGCCAGCGGCTCCGCGGTCTCGCCGAGCTCCAGCCCGGGCTCGTTGAGCACGTGGCGGGCAACGCGCCGCGCGGCCTCGAGCAGCGCCCGCGTGGCCAGCGCCACCTCGGCCTCCGAGGCCGTCGCGCCGAGCGCGCAGCGCAGGCGCTTCACCACGGTCAGGCACTGCGGGGACTCGGAGAGCGCGGCCAGGCCGGCGATCGCTTCGGCCGTCAGGCGCGCGGTCTTCGCGACGAAGCAGCGCGAGGTGTCGACCACCAGCCGCCGCGACAGCGTGTCCACGTGCAGCGGATGGGCCCCCAGATCGCCGAGCACGCGCGGCGCGGCATCGACCAGCCGGCGATAGGCGAGGGCGTCCACATAGGCCTGGTCGAGCCCGCCGCGCAGGAACATCGCCAGCGACGGCGACAGCACGCCGGCGTGGCCGTTCACGAGTTGAGCCAGTCGCAGCTGCAGGCCTTCGACGCTGAAGCAGCGCACGGTCAGCAGCGTGTCGCCGCCTTCGGCCGCGCGGGCGGTCTTCCAGACCGTGCCGACGTCGACGTCGAACAGGCCGCCCTGGGCCGTGTCGTCGCGGCCGCGCCGCGGCAGCGGCGGGTCGAGCATCAGGTGCGGGGTCAGCGTCGCGTGCGCGGCCGTTGCCGCGGCGCCGCGCAGGGCGGTCGATGGTGAAGCCAAGGTCATGACGGATCCTCCTTCCAAGGGACAGCTTGGGTGGGGACAGCATCCGCCTCGCGGCGGCGGCGCGCGCCGGGCAGGCGAAGCGGCATGGAGGGATACGAAACGCAACAGCCGCGCGCGGCGCCTCAATGGGCCGACTGGAACCAGGCCCCCAGGTCGCGTGCCATCGTGTGCAGCGCCAGCTGCGGCTTGACCTGGTCGAAGAACACCGCCACCAGCAGCACCAGCATCAGCAGCGCCACCGCGCCCTTGATCGGCTGGCTCAGGTTGTTGGGCTCGAGCTTGTCGGCCGTCTTGGAGATCAGGCCGATGCCCAGGTCGATCAGCAGCAGCACCATCACGACGGCGCTGCAGATCTTGATCATGGCCTGCAGGTAGCCGGTGATCTGCGCCTGCAGGAAGCGCTCGAGCAGGTTGGACCACTCGGGCATCGCGCGGTCCAGCGGCCACCACTGGAAGGATTCGAACAGCAGGCCCACCAGCGCCAGCAGCCCTCCCAGCAGGTAGAAGCCGCAGATCGCCAGCTGCGACAGCAGGTTGCCCACCGGGGTGCTCTGCTCGCCGCTGAGCGGATTGGTCTGCTGGACGTTGTTGTAGCCGGCCTGGTTGTCGATCAGCACGCCGATGCCCTCGGCCACCCAGAACACGGTGGAGACCGCGTAGCCCAGCAGCAGCCCGATCAGGCCCTCCTTGGCGATCAGCACGCACAGGGCGAAGGTCGACAGGTTGTCCACCACCTGCAGCGGCTGGCCGCAGGCGATGAAGATGCCGATGGTCAGCGCCAGGCCGTTGCGCACCACGCCCTGCAGCACCTGGTCGTTGGTGACCGGCAGCACCAGCATCGCGACGTAGCCGCGCAGGCTGCACAGCGCCAGCAGCGTCAGCAGGCTCTTGACCGATTCGCCGAGGTGGATGAGCGCCTCGGTGCCGCCCAGCGGATCCGGGGCCGCCATCTCAGGCCGCCTCCGGCTGACGGTCGGGTCGCGCGGCCAGCAGGCGCGCGACCGAGGCCTCCTCGGCCTCCTCGTCCTGCTGGTCGTCCTGCTCGGCCTGCTGCGTGCGGAGCGTGGTCTCCAGCCGCTGCCGGCAGCCGTCGAGCTGCTGCTCGCCGCGCCGGCGCGCATGCTGGGCGGACACGACGGCCTGCTGCGCCGCCTCGACCTGCCGCTCGCCGTCCCGCACCCGCTTGGCCGCGGCCAGCGTGGTGCGCGTGGCTTCCTCGAGCAGGTGCTGCAGCGTCACCAGGTCGCTGGGGCGGAACCCCGCCGCGGTGCCGGCCAGGGCCTCGAGCTTGGCGCGCTGCGCGTCCTCGCGCGCGCGACAGCCGTCGGCCTCGGCCGTCAGCGCCTCCAGCTGCTGTTGCCGCTGGCGCGCCTGGGCCCGGGCGGCATCGAGGGCCGCGTCCAGCTGTTCCAGCCGGCGCTCCTTCAGCCGGACGAGGGTGCGCCATCCGCGCGTGCTGCTCATGGGTCGGGCCTCCGTGAATGGGAAGGGGTGGCCATGCCGCGTCGGGACAGCCGCTGGCGAGCTTGCGCCGCGCGAGGGCATCATCCGGCGCGCGGCGCGAAGCCGTCCGCGCGACCGCGAAGCGCCGATTCGCATCACCGTTGGAGGCGTTCGGGGCGGGTGGCGGAATTCATGGAGATAAGTTGGTGATGAGACGGAAATGAACAGGAGATGAACCGGACGTGAACGTTACAGAGCGTTGACCTGAACCCTGTATGAACCGCCTCAGGATGTGCTTCTTGTCACAACAAGGGCCATCGAGACGCAACTGAACGTGAGCCAAACTGGAACCCTGATAGATCAGGAAATGAACTATTTCGCTCAAGGCGACGGCTTCGGGATGGGCCGTCATTTCGGAACGGGGAGCCGTTCCCAGCCGTCACGCCGGCCTGCAATGGAAGACACATTCCACCGTCGTGGCACAGGAGAAATTCAGTGAAGCTCGTTGGACTGTTCATCAACAAGGCCCGGCAGGCGGCCTTGGTGCGCGACCTGTCGGCGCATGGCGTCGAGCTCCGGCCGATGCCGTCGTCGGCGGCGCTGCTGCAGGCGATCAAGCGCGGGGAGGCGCAGGCGGTGCTGCTGGAGGATGCCGACACCAGTCTGATCGACTGGCTCGCCATGCTGCAGCTGCGCCTGGGCGGCGTCGTGCCGATCCTGGTCGTCGGTGGGGACAACGCTGTCGGCATGGTCGACGCGATGGCGCATGGCGCGACCGACTACGCCGACTACGTGGACTCGGTCGAGCCGCTGCTGACCCGGCTGCGGGCCCGCGTCGGCCGGCCGCAGCAGCTGCGGCGCATGGGGCTGGAGGTCGGCCCGTACTCGCTCGATGCGGCCGCGTCGGCGGTGCGGCGCGACGACCAGGAGATCAGCCTGACCGCGCGCGAGTTCGCGCTGGCCTGGGTGCTGTTCTCCAATGCCGGGCGGGTGGTCAGCGCGTCCAGCCTGACCGCGCGGGTCTGGGGCGGCGGCACCGACATCTGCAAGCGCACGCTGGAGCAGCATGTCTACCGGCTGCGGCGCAAGCTGAGCGGCGGCGCGACCGGGGCGGTGGTGCGGATCCAGGCGATCTACAGCATCGGCTACCGGCTCGACCTGCTGCATGAGCAGCCGCTGGCCTGGGCCATGCCGGACTACGGCAGCGCCGCCAGCGCCCAGCTGCCGCTGCATGCGCGCGGCCTGCCCCAGGAACAGCCGCCGGGCTACCTGCGCCATCTCTGGCCCGGCGAGTTCTGAGCGCGCCTCAGGCGCGGATCCAGAAGTAGTCGCCGGCGCAGATGCCGGCGAACATCTCCTCGGTCGCGTTGGCGATGTTGTCGCGCCAGTAGCGGCCGTGCTCGGCGTAGTGGGTCAGGGTCTCGGCCAGCCAGGGCGCGTCGATGCTGTCGCCCAGCGGCACGCGCACGATCAGCACGATGCCGCCGGTGTCCGCATGCAGGCCCAGCTGCGCCTGGTCCTGGGCGTAGACGCTGAGGTTGGCTTCCAGCAGCAGCCGGAACACGCGCAGCGTGCGGCCGGCGGTGACGATGCCGTAATGGAAGTTGAGGTACATCGCGCCGGGATCGTTCGAGAAGTTGGCGAGGTTGACTTCGAAGCCCTCGACCTCGATGGTGCCGCGGCGCAGCACGGCGTCGGCGTCCGGCAGCTCGATGAGCTGGCAGAGGTCGCGGACCAGCGACTGGAAGCGTTCCTGGCTCATGGGTCACGCGGCCGGCGCGGCCATCGAGGTCGCGCAGACCATCTCGATGCGGTCGCAACTCAGGCGGGTCTGCAGCGGCGTCCGCGGCCGGTCCGCGTTCAGCAGCAGCAGGGGCAGCAGGGCGTGGCGGTTCTGGCGCGCTTCCTCGGCAGGATCGGCGGAAGCGGCGGAAGCGGCTGGATTGGCCGGCGCCGCGACCCGAGGGCCCGGTTCGGAACGCTGGTCGAGCAGCGCCTGCTTGACCCGCGCGAGCGTCGCCAGCGGCCCCGGTTCCAGGCGCGACTGCAGGTAGGCGCGCACCGCCACCAGGCGCAGCGCGGCCAACTGCGTGACCAGACCCAACGGCCCGCCGGGAGCCGTCGGGGCACCGCGTCCGGCCGCCGCCGCCTCGAGTTCGAGCAAGGCGCCGACGAGCGCCATCGCCCGGTACTCGGGCGACGCGGCGGCGATCGCGTCCGGCGAGGCTGGCGCCAGGGCCCGAGCGTTGGCGCCGGCCAGGGCCTCGAACGCCGACTGCCACGCACCGGCGCTGGCGCCGGACGACGGCGCGGAACGCGCGCCGATGCGCCAGCGCCGGTCGTGGCGCGCCTCCTCGCGGCGGTCGTCCTGCTCGCGCTCGCCGGGATCGTCATGGCGCGTCAGCGGTCTCAGGTCCAGGCCGGGTGCGCGCTCCGCCTGCTCGGCCGCGGCGAAGCCCGGCATCGACGGCAACGGCGGCGCGTTGGCGTGCTCCTCATGGTCCGGCCCCGCCGCGCCGGCACCGGGCGGCGACGGCGGGCGGCGGCGCAGGGGCGTCGGACGGCGGGGCAGCGGCGGCGCGGGCGCGCGGACCGTGCGGAACACATAACCGCGGAACTGCCCCCGGTGCCCATGACCGGCCTGCGCCAGCGCGTCGTGCGGATCCAGGTTGTGGCGGTGCGCCACGGCGGCGCTTTTGGCCTCGGACACGCGCGCCGCCGCGGCGGCGGCGTCTGCGGCCAACTGGCGGCGGATCGATCCGGCGCTCATAGGAACATCGCCGCGAGCAGGTTCTCGGAGAAGCGCAGCAGCGTCGAGCCGGCCCAGGGCGCGCAAATCGCCACCACCACCGTCACCGCCAGCAGCTTGATGCCCTGCGAGATGCTGGAGTCCTGCAGCGAGGTGATCGCCTGCACGAAGGAGATCAGCAGGCCGACGATCGCCGACACCGCCACTGCGGGCAGCGACAGCATCAGGCACATCATGAGGGCTTCGGACGTGAGGCGGATGATGTTCTCGTAATGCATGGCGGGTTCCGGTCGGAGCGCCCCGGAGCGGGGACGCAGGGAGGCGCGAGGCACGCGAGGGACGCCCGTGGGGCGGCCGTCGGCGCGGGGCAGCGGCAGGTCTACGGCAGGTCAGCGGTAGGTCAGCACCAGCCCGTGGATGAGCTTGGGCCAGCCGTCCAGCACGATGAACAGCAGCAGCTTGAAGGGGATCGCGACGTTGGTCGGCGTGACCTGCGACAGGCCCATCGCCAGCAGCACGTTGGCGATCACCAGGTCGATGACGACGAAGGCCAGGTAGAGCAGGAAGCCGATGCGGAAGGCGGCCGAGAGCTCGGTGAGCAGGAAGGCCGGCGCCAGCACCAGCAGGTCGTCCTTCTTGAGCTGGGCGGCGCGCTCGGCCGGCCAGATGGCGGCGGCGGACTTCAGGAAGAAGGCCTTCTCGGCCGGATCGGCGTGCTTGTCGAGGAAGCGGCGGAAGGGCTCGCGCGCGGCGTCGGCGGCGCCCAGCAGCTGCTGCGCGTTGGACTGCGTCGCCGAGGTCGAGGCGCCGCGCATCTGCTCCGAGGCCTCCATCAGCACCGGCGCCATGATGTAGCAGGACACGATCATCGCCACGCCGTTCAGGACCATGTTGGGCGGCACCTGCTGCACGCCGATGGCGTTGCGCAGCAGGCCCAGCACGACGGCGATCTTGGTGTACGAGGTCACCACCATGGCGGCGAACGGCAGCACCGCCATCGCCGCCAGCACCAGGAACAGCGAGACCGGATCGGTGCTCGGCAACGGCATCATGACGACAGCCCCGGGGTCAGTCCGGTGGAGGCCGCGGCGCCGCCGGACGCCACGCCCAGGCCCATCCGCACGATGCGCACGCCGAGCTGGTCGCCGATGGCCACCAGCTGCCCCAGGCCGAGCGTCTGTCCATGGCAGACCAGGCGCACCGTCGCCTCGGGCAGCGGCACGTCGAGCTCGATGACGGCGCCTTCGCCGAGGCTGGCCAGCTCGCCCAGCGCGATGCGGGCGCTGTCGATCTCGAAGGACACCGGCACCTGCAGATGCTCCAGCCCTTCGGCCGGCGGCATGGCCAGCGGCGCGGCGGCCGCCTCGTCGACGAGGCGGGGCGGAGCCGCGAGGTGGGCGCGGGAGGCATCGAGGTCGAGGTCGGCAGTGGCTTGCATCGTGATTCCCAGTCCGAATTTCAAGGTGACGCGCCAGCGCGGTCCGGCGCGACGCGCGGCGCCGGCCAGCACCACGTCGCCGGGGGTCAGGCCGTGCAGCGCGCGCTGGCCCAGCGGTCGCTCGAAGAGCGCGAGACGCATCGGCACCCGCAGCGCGGCCAGCCGTCCCAGCGGCGAGGCCGTGCCGTCGCGCATCAGCGCATCGAGGTGATCCGCCAGCGCGCGATCCAGCCGCGCCAGCGACAGCTGCCCGGCACCGACGTTCAGCGCCGGCAGGCCGCCATCGCCGAGCGCCTCCGACGGATAACGGCGCACCGCGCCGACCCGCAGGCCGGGGAACAGCGGCGCCAGTCGCGCGGCCAGCGGCGCCAGCAGCGCATCGGCGACCTCGCGGGCCAGCTCGGCATCGGGCAGTTCCGCCGCCATCGCCAGCGCGGGCCACTGCGCCGGATCCAGCGCCACGTCGGCGCGGCCAGCGGCGCTGCGCAGGTCCAGCGACAGCAGCTCCGTCGGCGGCCGCGCCGCATGCACCTGCGTGGCCAGGCCCAGACGCTCGGTGAGCCAGCGCGGGAAGCGGCCGTCGAAGCCGAGGCGCGCCGCGCGCGCCGCCGCCGGCCGCAGCGCCGGCAGGCGGCCGGCCAGGCTCTCCGCGCGGGCCACGGCGCCACGCGGGGGCGGGGCGTTGGTCGGCGTCGTGGCAGTCAGCTCAGGCGTCATAGGACTTCGATGTCGATGCCATGGGGCAGTTGGGGCAGGCGCTCGAGCTGCTCGAGCAGCCGGGGCCGGTATCGGCAGACTAGGTGGTGCGACTGCGGCGACTGCGTCGAGAAGCGAAGCGCGAGCCAGTGCTGCGAAAGGCTCAGCTGCAGCGTCGTGTCGGGCAGCACGGCCGGATCCATCGGGATCGTGACGGTCCAGTTCACGATGGCCGGATCAGCGCGGGCGCACAGGGTGGCGATGGACGCGGCCATGCGCTCGGGCCAGTCGTCCGCGGCGGCGGCCGGCACGTCCGGTCCGTCGTCATCGGCGGGGACATCGAGCGCCTCCGGCGCCTGTCCTTCGTCCTGCGACGGCAGCACATGCAGGATCGCCGCGGTGCGCGAGGTGGCCCTTGGTGCCGCCGGCTGGGCGAGCGTACCGTGATGGTCCGCGGAGGCTTTGGAGCCGGCCCCTGGCGTGGAGGCGGCGCTTGTGTCCGGCGCGGTCGAGGCGCTCGACGACGCCGGCGTGGCGGCTTCGGCCGTCTCCTGCCTGCGCGGCGCGCCGAGCGTGCGCCTGAACCGGTCCGCCGACTGCTGCGCCGCCGCCTGCGCGGCCGCGGCGGGGCGCCCCGCGACCTCGGCGGGTTGCAGCAGTCGCAAGGGACGGCGGGGCTCGGTGCGCGACATGGGGCCCGGTGGTCCGCGCGCTCAGCCGCTCACGCGGCCGATCGGCCGCAGCTCGACGAGGCTGCCCAGTTCCTGGAAGGAGTAGACGCGCAGCCACTCGAGCCGGCCCTCGATCATCTTGCGCACGTAGCGGCGGATGTCCATCGAGGTGACCAGCGCCACGCCCTGCGACGGCGCGCCGGCCAGTTCCGCGATGCGGTCGGTCAAGGCCATCGCGTTCTCCGGCGGCATCGCCAGGTAGTTGCCGGCCGGCGTGGGCTTGATGCACTGGCGGATCGCCTGCTCGATGGCGGGATCCAGCAGCACCGCCGACAGGTGGCCGCGACCCGCAGTCGCCTCGAAGGCCAGGTAGCGGCCCAGGTCGCCGCGCACGTACTCGGTGAGCAGCAGCATGTCCTTCTCCTTCGGACCCCAGGCGATGAGGCTCTCGAAGATCGAGCGCACGTTGCGGATCGGCACCTGCTCCTCGAGCAGCCGGCGCAGCACCTCCGCGATGCGCTGCAGCGGCAGCACCTTCTGCACTTCGGCGACGAGGCCGGGGTACTCGGGCGAGACGCGGTCGATGACCCACTGCACCTCCTGCACGCCCATGAACAGATGCGCGTGGCGGCGCAGCACGCCGAAGACCTGCGCCGCGATCACCGACTCCAGGTCCATGCACGCGCCGCGCTGCGCTTCGGGCACCGCGGCGGGCGGCAGCCACAGCGACTCGGCGTGATGCAGGATCGGCCCGTGGCGCTGCGCCGCGGCGGCGAGCGCGCTGGCCGGGTCGTTCAGCAGCAGCAGTCGGCCGGGCACCGTGTGCTGGCTGGCGGGCACGTCGTTGAGCAGCACGTCGAAGCGGTGCTCCGGCAGGTCGGCCGACACCCACATCGCCGCGCCGGGGAAGGGCAGGCCCAGGTGGGCCTGCAGCTTGTGGCGTTCGGACTCGAGCGCCTCGTCGAGGCGGTCGGCCTCGAGCAGCTCGCCCAGCGGGCGCGACATCCGGATCGCCAGCGGTTTGGCGAAGTGCGGGGGCTGCTGCAGGATCGCGGGCGCGTCGCCCTTGCCGCCTTCGCGCTGCAGCGCGCTGATCGGCTTGGACAGGACGGTGGCTTCCTCCTTGCGCTGGCGCTTGCCCAGCCAGTGGGCGATGGCCACCAGGCCCATCGCCAGGCCGAGGAACTGCAGCGCCGGAAAGCCCGGCACCAGCGCGAAGGCCATGGTCAGGCCGCCGGCGAGGTAGATGGCGCGCGGATTGCGCGAGAGCTGCGCGCCGATCTCCTGGCCCAGCGAACGCGGCTTCTTCTCCTGCTCGTCGGCCACGCGGGTGATCAGCACGCCGGCGGCCACGCAGATGAACAGCGAGGGCACCTGCGACACCATCGCGTCGCCGATGGACAGCACGGCGAAGCGGGTCGAGGCCTCGCCCGCGGTCATGCCGTGGTACAGCACGCCGACCACGATGCCGGCCAGGATGTTGACCATCGTGATGATCAGGCCGGCGATGGCGTCGCCCTTGACGAACTTCATCGCGCCGTCCATGCCGCCGTGCATCTGGCTTTCCATCGCCAGCATGGCGCGTTTGCGCTTGGCTTCCTCGGCGGTGAGGATGCCGGCGCGCAGGTCGGCGTCGATGCTCATCTGCTTGCCGGGCATCGCGTCGAGGGTGAAGCGCGCACCGACCTCGGCCACGCGCTCCGAGCCCTTGGAGATCACGATGAACTGCACCACCGTGATGATGATGAACACGACGATGCCCACCACCAGGTTGCCGCCCACGACCAGGTTGCCGAAGCTCTCGATCACGTGGCCGGCGTCGGCGTGCAGCAGGATGGCCTTGGTCGAGGCGATGTTGAGCGACAGCCGGAACAGCGTCGTGAACAGCAGCAGCGACGGGAACGAGGACAGCGACACCGCGTTGGGGATGAACAGCGTCGTCATCAGCAGCAGCACGCTGACGGCGATGTTGATCGCCAGCAGCGTGTCGATCAGCATCGTGGGCAGCGGCAGGATCATCAGCGCCACGATGGCGACGATGAGCGCGGCCATCGTGAGGTCGTTGCCCATGGTGGGGCTGAGGCGCAGGGCGGCCATGGCGGCGGGTCCTTCCGGGTGGGATCAGGGAGTGGGCGGTGGCGCGGCGGGCCGCGGCGGCTCGGTGGAGGAGGCGGCGGGCGCGGTGGACGCGTCGGGTGCGCCGGATGTGGCGGATTTGGCGGATTTGGCGGATGCGGGGAGGGGCGCCGGCGAGGTCAGCGTGTGCAGGTAGGCGACCCAGCGCAGCACGGCGGCGACGGCCTCGAAGAGTTCCTCGGGGATGGCGTCGTCGACGGGCAGCTTGTGCAGCGCGCGCGCCAGCGGCGGGTTGCCGACGATGGGCACGCCGGACTTCTCGGCGATGGCGCGGATGCGCAGCGCCTCGGCGTCCATGCCCTTGGCGACGATGACCGGCAGCGGCGTCTCGCCGGGCTCGTAGCGCAGGGCCACCGCGTAGTGGGTCGGGTTGGTGACGACGACGGTGGAGCCGGGCACGCGCTGCTCGGGCGGCGAGGTGGCCATCTCGTGCGCGAGCTGCTTGCGCTGGCCCTTGAGCTGCGGATCGCCTTCGCTCTCCTTGTGCTCGCGCTTGATCTCGTCCTTGGACATCTTCTGGTCGCGCTTGAACAGCCACAGCTGCAGGCCGAAGTCGACCGGTCCGACGATGATGAAGACGAGGCAGCCGGCGGAGATCAGCTTGATCAGGGCCTTCCAGCCGAGCACGCCGACGCCGACCGCGTCGAAGTAGGCCGCGCCGACCAGCAGCGGCACCAGGCCGCGGATCATGACCCAGAGCACCGCGCCGAGCGCGATGGCCTTGGCCACCATCTTCAGGAAGTCGATGATCGAGCGGACCGAGAAGAGCTTCTTGACGCCCTCGGCGGGGTTGAGCTTGTCGAACTGCAGGTTGAGCGGCTCGAACGACAGGTTGAAGCCGACCTGCGCGAAGGACGCGATGACGCCCAGCGCCACCGACACGGCGACGAAGGGCAGGGTGGCGAGGAAGCCGGAGCGGGCGATGTCGACGGTGAGCGCGAGCAGCTCCTCGTTGCTCTTGGCGACGACGCCTTCGCGCAGCGCGCGGATGATGAGGCCGGAGAGCTGGTCGAGCGTGGACTCGGCCATCACGATCAGCACGATGAGCAGGCCCACCAGGCCAAGCGCCGCGTTGACGTCCTGGCTCTTGGGGCTCTGGCCCTTCTTGCGGGCGTCGTCGAGCTTCTTCTTTGTCGGCTCTTCGGTCTTTTCGCCGGACATGGTGGGCGGGCCTCGCGGGCAGGAGCAGCGCGGCCGCTGCGACAGGGGTCAATCTAGAGGCCGGATCCATCGCGGCCGCGGGGCGAGGCGAAGCGATGCGATCGGGGGCGAAGCCGGTATTGCTCCCTCTCCCGCTTGCGGGAGAGGGCCGGGGTGAGGGCGAGCGGCCTGCGCAGGCCACCTCCCTCAACCGCGCGGGAACAGCACGTCGTTGTGCGCGCCTTCCGAGTTGTCGGACACCCGCATCTCCAGGCCGAGCAGCGACACGCCCGGCTGGTTGGCGGTGTTGAACACGTTGTTGATCACCAGCCGCCGTGGCTGCCAGGTCGACTCGTCCGCGAGGAAGGCCTCGCGCTCGGCGTGCATGGCCGCCGCTTCCTCGTGCTGGCCGAGCTTGCGGGCCAGCGCGATGCTCGCGTCGTAGCCGTCGACCGCCGCCGCGGCCGGCACCTGCAGGCAGTCCACCACCAGGTACTGCTTGAACTGGTTGTCCAGCACCGCCGCATCCTGGAAGAACTGCTTGAAGTCGGCCTCCGACGCCTGCTGCCGGAGGCGGAAGTCCTCCGGCGCCGGCTTGAAGTCGCTGGGGAACTTCGTGTACGTGTTGCCGTGGTTGATCCAGCGCGCCCGGTCGCCCTCCGCGGCCTGCTCGAAGCGCGGCAGGTCGAGGAACTCGCTCACGCGACGGCTGCGCATCGGCGCCGTCACGCCGTCCATCGTGACGAGCCGCTTGGTCACCTCGACGCCGCCGACCCGGTCCGCGCTCCGGCTGGCGCCGGCCACGTCGCCCGCATTGACGGTCCTGCCGTCGCCCAGGTCCTTCAGCCGCACGCTGAGGCTGGCCGCCGCGCCGGTCTGCCGCAGGGTCCGCACGCCGGCCTTCACCTCCTGGTAGCGGTAATGGCCCGAGGCCTCCTCGGCCACGGTCTGGCGCACCTCGCCCTGGCTGCGGCCCTGCAGCCAGGCCCCGCGCGCCTGCGCGACCTGCGCCGTGTCGTCCGGCACCGCGGCGGGCCCGGGCGCGGCCGCCGTGCCAGCGACCGGCGCCGCCGCCTCCTGCGGCTGCCCCGGCACGGGCCGGGAAATGGCCAGCTGCGGACTGAGGACGTTGCCCGCGAGCTCGCCCCGTTTGGATTCGCGGTTGTACTGGCCCAGCAGGTTGAGCGAGGCCGCGTCGACGGTCGACAGGATCGCGTCGACGGGACCGGCATGGCCCTTCTCCTGCCACAGCACCGCGCTGCGCAGCATGTCCTCGAACTCGCGCTGGTTCGTCGCCTCGGTCGTCTTGTCGCGCGGCACGCGGGCCAGCAGGCCGTTCTGCCACTGGTTCTCGTAGCTGCCGGTGGCGGTCAGGTCCGCCATCCGCGCGCCGGCCGACACCAGGCCCAGGTCGTGCTTGAGCGACATGCCGACCCCGCCGCCGACCTTGGCGCCCACGGTGCTCTGCGTGCCCACGGTGAGGTAGTAGGCCTGTGTCGTCATGCCGACCTCCATCACGAGGTCGTGCTGGTACTTGCCGGCCGCGGCCAGCCGCAAGGTCAGGGACATCGGATCGGGCATGCCGGCCTGGCTCAAGCCCAGCTGCACCTTGGAGGTGTCGAAGCCGTAGCTGTTGCCGCCGCTGAACTTGAACTTGTCGCGCAGCGACATCAGCCGGCCGATCGAGATCAGGCCGTCCAGCAGCTGCTGCTTGTCGTCGATCTGGCCGCGGTTCCAGATCGCGGAGCCGACGGCGCGGTCCAGCGTCTTGCGGAACGCGCCCACCGCCTTGGCCGCAACGGGCTCCTTGGCCTCGGTCAGATCGGCGGCGGCGATGCGCGCCAGCTGGTGGGTCGCTTCCGCGGGCGTTACCTGGCCAGCGGCATAGCTCTCCCACATCCTGGACAGCGCCGGATGCTGCGCCAGCGTGCGTTCATCCAGACCGAAGCGCTCCGGGACCCGGACCTCGGCGATCGCCGCGTTGACGATCCGCTCCGGCGCCCCGTCCGGCACGGCGGCGTCCAGCGCCCGTGCCAGCGTCTTGAGCGCGCGTTCCGCCGGCAGCGCCGTGTCGTTGCCGCGCAGCGTGTCGATGGCGGTCCTCATGGCGTCGACCGCCTCCTGGGTGCCGGTGATCAGGCCGGCCTGCGCCAGCGTGCGGGTCGCCGAACCCACGGCCGACGGGTTCAGCGCCGTGGCGCCGCCGATGGGCAGGGCCCGCGCGAGCGCGCCCATCACGCCGTTCTCGCGCGAGACGCTGGACAGCATGTCGGTCGTCAGCCCCTTCAGGTAGTCGTCGGCCTTCTGCAGCGAGCTGCCCGGCCCCTCGTCGAAGAAGGCGTTGCGCACCGCGTTGAACGCGCGCCGGAGGTCGGTATCCAGTCCGTCCAGCTTGAAGTCCGAGGTCTGCAGCACGGCCGCGGCGGCGGTGCGCGCCTGCGCGGGAATGCCAGGCGTGGCGTTCGGAGCGCCTGACGCATCAAGCGTGGCGTCGGCCGAGAACAGCACGCGCAAGGCGGCGTCGCGCCGGGCGGACGCTTCCTTGTCCAGCTTGGGCGCGCCAGGCTCCGGCGGCGCCATCAGCGCGGACAGCATCTCGATGCCGCGCGGCAGCACGGCGACCTCCCGTGCCAGCGCGACGGCGGCGGACTCCGCGGGCGAGCGCGATTCGGGCGATGCCGCCGCGTCGGCGAGTCGCCGGACGTCCAGCGTTCCGAGCGTCTGCAGCGCCTGAGCCGCCTGTTGTCCCTGCGGGCCGTCCAGGGCGAGCTGGCCCGTCTCGCCCCGCTGGCCGAAGGCGACGACGCTGGCGCTGAAGATGTTCTCGAGCGCCGTGTCGCGCGGCAGCTGGTCCTCCTTGGTTGGCCGTGTGCGGAGCCGATCGGCCACCGATCCCAGCGTTTCGCCCAGCGACGAATCGATGGCGGCGGCCCGCCCGAGCACCACGCCGGTCTGCCGGTCCTGCAGCGCATGGAGCTCGCTCAGGGCCGTCGCGTGGCGATGCCGCGCCTGGGCCTCTCCCGCCCAGGCGCGGTCGAGCTTGTCGAGCACACGGCCCAGCAAGGGCGCGACGTCCCCCGGCAGATCCAGGGCGGGCAGCATCGCCTTGTGGGCGTCCACCGCCTGCCGGGCGGCATCGCGCTGCGGGCCGGACGCCTCCCCGGGCAACCCGTGCAGCGCATGGAGCAGCGGCTTGAAGCCGTCGACGAAGTCGCGCAAGGCGGGGCCCTTGTCCTCGGCGGCGGCCTGCAGGCAGAGCACGGACTTGTCGACCTCGACCTCGATGCCGCGTGCCGCGTACTGGGCACCAGCCAAGGCGATCAAGGCCTTCTGCTCATTCACGCGGGTGTCGAGGCGCGGTGCCCCCGAAGCGGCCGCGGCGCGGGCCTCGGCGGGCGCCATGTCGGACAGCGTGGGCGTGGCGCGAGCCCAGAGGCCCACCGACTGCACCGCCGCGACGGCCGCGCCGGCCGCGGTCCGGGACGCGTCGCCCGCCATCTTCAGCAGCGCGGCCCCGGCCGACCCAGAGGGACCGTCGACGACCGGCGCCGCGGTGGCGCCCGCGCCCAGCCACCGGTCGAGCGCCGGCGTCTCCAGCAGGCTCGCCGCGGTCTTCAACTGCGCGTCGCGTCCGGCGGGCACGGAGAAATCGAACCGGTCCGCCTCCAGCGACGGGAACTTCGGCGCCAGCGGCATCTCGCCGGGCGGCCCGCCCGCTGACAGGTGGTTCTTCACCTGATAGCCGGGCACCGTGACCGTGGTCGTGAGGGGGTGGTGCTTCTCCGAGCCATAGGGCACCTGGCGCCACCGCAGTTGCGGCGCCACGGCGGTGGACACGCCGATGGACCCGTCGCCACCGCGCAGGTCGCCGGTCTCGATGTCCCCCTGGGGCTGCCGGCGACGGCGCAGGCCGGTGAAGGTCGAGGAGTCCGCCGCGGGCTGGGGGAGAGCCGCGGGCTCCGGCGTCGACGGCTGCGAGCTGGTGGAGGCGCCGGGCGGCAACAGGGTCGCGGGGCTGCGGGTGATCGAGGTGTCCGAGGACATGAGGGCCTTCCTGGTGTTGTTGTTGAAACGCCCAGGTTCGGTGCGAACGGGCACCGGCGCGGGGAGCGCGCGAAGCCGCGACCGTCGATGCGAAACACGCCCGGTCGCCGCGCGGGCCGCTTCGTCTGCCCGCCCGGCGCTTCGGCCCATCGCGAAAGCGCGATGACGCGGCCCGGGACCATGCATCGATCGGGCGCCCGGCCGCCCGCCCCAATGACGTCAGCTTCTGGAGACCTTCATGCCCCCGTCGATCGCGAACCAGGGACTGCCCGCCATGCCCTTGCCGCCGAACTTCGGCGCGGTGCCGGAGCCGGTGTCGGAGCATGGGCCGGGGTTGTCGCCGGAGTGGCGGCAGCGGCTGGATGCCGCGGTGACCCTCTCGCTGCGACGGTCCGGCGATGAGCCGGACAGCGCGAGCCCGGCGCCGGTGCCGGAGTTCTCCGATCCGGTGCCGGTGCCGATGAATCGCCTGCAGGCGGTGTCCACGCTGCAACGCAACGAACGCCTGTTCGAGAAGCCCAAGTCCGTCCCGGACCTGCAGCGCATCGCCGACGATCCGCGCACCGCGCCGGAGCTCGGACGCGCGCTGCGCACGGTGCTGTCGGACGAGGAACTGAAGGACGGCCTGGACAGCGCGAGCAATGGGCGCACCGATGGCCGCATCGGCCGGACCGACCTGCACACGGTCGCGGAGTCCACCGAGCTGATCCGCTACAACCGCCGCCGCGCGGAGAGCTTCCGCCACAACTACCTGCCGTCCGACGGTGGCGGGACGGTGCGGGAGATGACCCGTCACGACGCGGCGCGCGAGCTCTACAAGTATTCCGACTACCTGCCGAAGACCACCTCGCTGGAGACGCTGCGGGAGCTGGTCGACGGCACGCTGCCGATGGACCGGCGGCCGCCGCAGGTGATCGCCGCGGCGCGTTACCTGGCGAGCCATCCGGAGGAATGGGAATGCATCACCGGGCGGCCACAGGACGAGGCGATCCCGCGCGCCGCGCTGGCCGACGCGCTGGCCGGCCACATCCGGCTGCGGCCCGAGGAGCGCCGCGCGGTGCGCACGATCGAGCGCCATGCGGACGACTTCTTCGACGGCCGGCTGTTCGACCGCGACAAGCTGCGCCGCATCGCCGAGGACCCCCAGCGGCCGCGCGCGCACACCGAGGCGGCGCTGGTGCTGCTGGGCGATCCGGTGCTGTTCGGGCTGCTCGACAACGCCGAGCGGGGGCACAAGAGCAACGCCTGGCGCTCCTCGGACGATGGCCGGGTCGGGCGCAACGACCTGCGCCGGTTTCTGGAGCGCGTCGATCGCACCGAGGGGCCGCCGCCGGTGGCGCCGCCCGCCGTCGAACGGCGCGCGGAGCGGCCGGCCGATGGCGAGGTGGACATCGAGCCTCCCGTGCGGCCCTTTCCCTGGCGCGATCCGGCGGCGGTGCGCGAGATGGTGGATGGCCGCTGGAACCAGCCCGATCCGCGCACGGAGAAGGGCGGCAAGTTGCGGCGCGTCGTGACGGGGGTGATGAAGGGTTTTTCGATCTTCGAGAAGATCGGCTCGACGACCTTGGGGGCGATCGCGGCGCTGAAGATCCCGCTCGTGAGCCAGGTGGCGGCGGTCGGCTCGATGGTGTCGAACGCGGTGGCCGGTGGCTTGGATGTCGGTCGCACGGCCATCGACGGGGGCGATGTGAAGAAGGCCGCGGCCAATGCGGGCAAGAGCTTCGGCAGCAATGCGCTGAGCGTGCTGACCGCGCCCGGGGCGGGCAAGGCGGTCACCGCGAGTGCCAGCGTGGTCGGGAAGACGGCCGCGAAGGCGGCGGTCAAGGAAACCGGCAAGCAGGTGTTCAACGAGGTGGTGAAGCCCAAGGCCGAGGAGCTGATGCTGCGACGACCCTCACCCCAACCCTCTCCCGCACCGCGGGAGAGGGAGTAACTCGGGCCGCGACCCAGCGGTGTGGTGGATGCCGCCTGTGGCGGGTGCTGTCGGCGATGTGGCAGACGGCGCTAGCGATCTGACAGAAGGTGCCAGCGCTCGACGGCGTTGGCCGAGCGCTCGGTGCCACGAGACTCCCTCTCCCGCTTGCTTTGCGGGAGAGGGCAGGGGTGAGGGCTGCTCTCGCTCAGTCAGCCACTGGCGGACGTTCGCGCGCTGGCGTGAACGGCGCCATCACCCCTCACGACCGATCGGCCGGCGGCAGCTCCTGCAGCGCCACCTTCAGCAGCGGCTGGTCGCGCAGCGCCTGCCAGGACCGGCCGGAGGACGCGGTCAGCGCATCGGACAGGTCCAGCTTCGCCTCGCCCTTGCGCCCCGGCTCGAACACCTCCGCGGACGCGACCGCGAAGCGCGCGCCGGGCGCGAACGCCGCCTCCCGCTGTTCCTCGGCATAGCTGAAGGCCGACGTGTCGCGCGCCTTCGTGCCTTCCGCCAGCGGTGTCATCGTGAAGACGACCTGCCCCGGATAAGGCGCCTCGCGGCTGCCGGTGAGGATCTCCTTCGTGTCGACCGTGGCGCCCGGCTGCATGCGGTCCGCCACCGCGGCCAGCGCATCCGGTCCGGGCAGCCACAGGCCGCGCATCACCGGCTCCTGCACCGCGGGCAGACGCGCCAGGCCGCTGAGCAGCGGCTGCGTCAGGCCTTGCAGCGCCCATTGCATCTCGGGCTGGTCATGACGCAGCGCGGCGTTGATCGCGTGGAAGGCGCGGCTCAACACCGGCTCGCGCAGCATCTGCACCTGGCTGTTGACGCTGTACAGGCTGAGCGCCATCCGCTCGGGCAGTTCCAGCGGCGCGGCGCCTGCCGCCACGGCGCTGTGCGAGGCCGCATCCGGGCTCAGGCCGAATTGCCGCGCCAGCTGCATCGGCGTCACCGGTCCTCCGGCGCTCGCGGCTGCGAGCAGCGCCTGCCCGTCGCGGACGCCCCAGAGCAGGTCCTGCAAGGCCACGACGTGGTCGCGCTGCTCCGGCGACAGCGGCGACTTCTGATCCTGCGCCTCCCAACCGCGCAAGGCGAGGGCGATCTTCTGCTCGAGCCGTTCCAGTTGCTGCAGCGCCGGCGCCCATTCACCCGCGGGGAGCTGCTGCAGCTCGCGCCAGGCGGTGCGCCACGCGTCGCCATCGCGCATCACGCCCTTGAGCGCGAGCGCGTCCAGCGCCGCCGTGCTGCCGGCGACGTCGGCGCCCGGTGGCAAGGTGGACAGTTCACGCCGCGGTGCGAGCTGCGCCGGCGCCGTGGACGGCCGGGTCGCGAGCGCGGAGAACGACTGGCTGCCGGGCGTCGCGACCGGCGCGGTCGAGGTCGTCGCGTTCGCGGCGGCCGTCGCGGCCGCGCCGGCCGGATTCAGCAGGGAAGTACCGGCGCGCGCGAGCGTCGAGACCAGTGACGTGAGCGGGCGGTTCGGCATGGCCGTTGTCTCCATCTATGCGTGGTGGCCGAAGCATCGCGAGGCGCCAGCGCGCCCGGGCAGGCGATGCGAAGCCGGCCCCTTCGGACCGAAGGGGTGGCGACCCGCTGCCATCGAGGTCCGCCGCGCTTCGCGCATCGGCATGCCGCTTCGTGCCTGGACCGCACCGCGCCCCGTCCCGGCACTAGCCTCGTCGATGAGCATTCCAGCCGCCCGGCGCACGGTCCAGGCTTCCCGCGACCCGCGGGTTCCCGGGGCCGTCCGACGCCTCGGTCGACGCCGCGCGGCGCCAGCGATGCGCCATTCAGCCACCAGGAGATGACCCCATGACCACGCCCCTCGACACCTCGACCCCGACCTCCGACCTCAGCGCCGCCTTGCCGGCCCATGTCGGCCCGCTGCTGGCGCACGTGCACGGACTGACCCGCGCCGCCGCCCGCGCGCTCGGCATGGACGCCGACGCGGCGGAGCAGGCGGCGCGCGATGGCGGCCTGGTGCTCGATGGCGAGGCGGTGCTGCTGTCGCCGGTCGCGCTGGCGTCGGCGCAGGAGAGCAAGCTGGTGGTGTCGGTCACGCTGGGGCTGCGTCTCGGCGAGATGCCGCCGGCCGCGTTGATCGCGCTGCTGGCCCAGGCGCCGGGGCTGCTCGCGGTGCACGGGATGACCATCGGCAGCGATCCCGACGGCATGCTGGCCCTGCATCGCGTCGTCGACGCGGAGACCGCGTCCTCGGAGAGCCTGGTGCAGGACATGCTCACCGCCCGCCAGCTGGCGCTGCTGCTGCAGGACGCCGCCACGCCGAAGGAGCAATGACATGAGCATGAGCAAGATCCAGAGTCCGTCGCAGAGCCCGGCGCCGCTGGTCACCGGCAGCACCAGCTCGAACCCCACTACGCCGCTGGAGCCGCCGCGCCAGGAGGAGCTGCAGCAGCCGCAGGGCCTGCGCCGGCGTGTCCGGAGCGGCCTGGAATCGGCGGGCGACGCCGCCAGCCAGCTGGCGGGCCGGGTCGGCCTGCCGCAGGTCGTGGAGGCCGCGGCCAACACGAGCGTGACCCACACCGCCGGGTCGAAGATCAAGGACGCCGTCATGCCGACGCTGTCGACGGTGGGCGCCGTGATCAAGACCGGCGTCAAGGCGGTGAAGCAGTTCTCCCAGAAGCCCGTCTCCAGCCAGCCCCTGCAGAACGCGCTGCGGGCCGAACTGGATCCGGCCAAGCTGGCGCCCGAGGACCGCGGGCAGGCTGGCGACAACCAGATCAAGGCGCATCAGGAGGCCATCAAGTACGGCCAGGGGTCGGCGCAATGGATGGACCGCCTGCAGCCGCTCGCCACCTCGATCATGCGGGTGGGGGTCGCGGGCACGTCGATGGCCTTCGGCGTCGGGCGCAACGCCGGCCTGGCCGCGGGGGATGCCGTGGCGCGGGCGGAGCAGGGGCGTCCGCAATCCGGCGCCGTCTTCGACAACAGCGCGGCGGCTCCCGGCGCCGCCCCGTCGGGTCCGCCTTCGCTGAAGTCCATGGTCGTGTCGACCGTCACGCAGCTGTTCATGGGCTCCACCGCCGGCGCCACCGGCAACCTGCTGGGCCAGACCGTGGTCGCGCCGGTGATCAACCTGATGCCGCGGCAGTTCGCGCCGATCGACGACAAGGCCGTCGTTCCCGACCAGGTCGTGAAGGACATGAACACGCTGCTGCCCGGCTCCGGGGATCAGCTGCGGGCGTCGGTGAAGGCCCAGCAGGCCGAGATCACCAACATCAGCAGCGACAGCAACGTCACGCTGGGGCAGGTCGCGTTCGACGCGGTCACCGCCGCACGGGCGGCAGCGCTCGGCACCACGCCGCTGGGCGTGGCGGGGCAGGTGGGCTTCGGCCTGGGCGTGTCCGCCACCGCCGGTGGCGTCATCGGCGCGGTGATGGGCGTGCGGCAGTCGGTGGCGACGGTCAAGGTGCCGGACGCGGCGCAACTGAGCGAGCTGGTGGCCTCGGGTCGCGCCGATGGCGCGCAGGCGCTGCAGGACCTGATGAAGAAGGGCAACGAGGTGCCGCTGTTCTTCGCGAAGCACATGAACGCGACGGCGCCGTCGACGTCCACGCCGTCGACATCGACGGCCGGAGGCGACATCGAGTCCGGCGGCCCGGCCACGACGCAGGCGCCGCCGTTGTCCACCGCGGCGAAGGCCGGCCAGGTCGTGTCGGCCGTCGCGAGCGTCGTGACGACGCCGCTGAACGCGATCGGCGCGGCCTTCAAGGCCGGTCCGCTGATGGACCCGCAACCGACCGTCGAGGGCGCACCACCGCGCAGCACGTTGAGCGTGGCGGGCCATACGTTGTCGAACATCGGCGCGAGCGTGCTGAATCGCGCGGGCGAGATGGTCAAGGCGACGACGGCGCTCGGCGTGATCTCGACGGTGACGGCCGCGGTGGCGCGGCCGCTCGCGGAGGCCGACCAGCGCGTGGCGATGGCCATCGGCGGCGCCATCGGCATCCACACGGCCATCAAGCCGTGGTTCGATTCGTCGGCCAAGGACATTCCCGCCGGCGACGCGAAGATCAAGACCAATCGTCTGGAGGTGGTCAACGCGCAGGCGCAGGATCAGCTGGCAGCGGCGCAGCGCTGAGCGACCCGCGTCGCCGATCGTGGGCCAGGCACGGGCGTCTGGCCCATGACTTCGGTGATCCGGGGGCCTCAGCAGCGCCTGCCACCAGCGGTTCAACCGGGGGGCACCGGCGGTTGCGACCCGTGATGTCGATCTCGATATCGATCGGCGACAACTTGTGATCGCAGCCGCAGGTCGGTGCTTCGATGGCCCGTGATACCTTCCGCCGCGCTGTCGCGGCCGCCCGGCGCGGATTCACGCGTGAGGGCGCGGCGACGGCGTCAGAAGAACGAATCACGGAGACAGGAATGCTCAGTCGTCGCGCAATGATCCGCACCGGCATGGCGGGAATGGCCGGTGCCGCGGCCTCGACCTTGCAGGCGCAGGCGTCGCCCACCGCGCAAAGGTCGGCGCAGCGCGTGCTGGCGCCCACGCCGCCGATGGGCTGGAACAGCTGGAACAGCTTCGCCACCACCATCAACGATGCGCAGGCGCGCGAGACCGCGCGCATCATGGCGGACAAGCTGCGGCCTGCCGGCTACGACATCTTCACCATCGACATCCAGTGGTACGAGCCGACGGCGTCGAGCTACACGTACAGCGAGAATCCCGAGCCCGCGATGGATGGGTACGGCCGGCTGATCCCGGCGGTGAACCGCTTTCCGTCGAGCACGGGCGGCCGCGGCTTCGGGCCGCTGGCGGCGGATGTCCACGCGATGGGCTTGAAGTTCGGCATCCATCTGATGCGCGGGATTCCGCGGCTCGCGGTCAAGCGCAACCTGCCGATCCTGGGCACGTCGTACCGGGCCGCGGACATCGCCGACACGTCGAGCGTCTGCTCGTGGAATCCCGACATGTACGGCGTGGACATGCGCAAGCCGGGCGCGCAGGCGTATTACGACAGCGTCTTCGCGCTCTATGCCTCGTGGGGCGTCGACTTCATCAAGATGGACGACATGAGCCGTCCCTACGACGCGCATGCGCCCGAGATCGAAGCGGCGCATCGCGCGATCGTGCGCACGAAGCGGCCGATGGTGCTGAGCCTGTCGCCGGGCGAGACGCCGGTGATCCGCGGCGAGCACGTCCGCCAGTACGCGCAGATGTGGCGCATCTCGGACGACTTCTGGGACGACTGGAAGATGCTGGAGGCGCAGTTCACGCGGCTCGAGAACTGGAACCCGTGGCGCCGGCCGGGCGCCTGGCCGGATCCCGACATGCTGCCGCTCGGGCGCCTGGCGCTGGGCGAGCGGGATACGAAGTTCACCCCCGATGAGCAGCGCACGCTGATGACGCTGTGGGCGATCACGCGGTCTCCGCTGATCATGGGCGGGGACCTGCGCCACCTCGACGAAGCGACGCTGCAGCTGCTCACCAATCCGGAGGTGCTGGCCGTGGACCAGGCGAGCTCGGACAACCGGCCGCATTTCGTCGAGGACGGCGTGCGGATCTGGTCAGCGCGGCCGGCGGATGGGAAGGGGCGGTACCTTGCGCTTTTCAATCCCGGTGACAAGGCGCGCGAGGTCGGCATCGCGTTGCGGGAGCTGGCGCTGGAAGGCGCGCAGCCAGTGCGTGACCTGTGGGCGCGACGCCCGCTGGGCGAGGCGTCAGGACGGTTCGCGCGGACCTTGCCGGCGCATGGAGCGGGGCTTTATCGGATCGGGTAGGGCCCCTGAACACGGCGAACTCATCCGCCGATTCGGGCGCGCAGTTGTGAAAAGAACCCCAGACGTTTCCGTCTGGGGTGAATGAGTTGCGTGCGACGGGTGTCGCACGACAACCCCTGGAACCGTCAACGCGTCTGCTTGACCTTGATCACGACCTTGCCCTTGGCTCGGCCCGACTTGACGTACTCGAGCGCTTCGTTGGTCGACTCGAACGGGAAGACCCGATCGATCACCGGCCGGATCGCGCCGGCGTCGATGAGCCGCGTGATCTCCTGCAACTGGCCGCCGTCTGCCTTCATGAAGAGGAAGGAGAACCGCTTGCCTTGGCCGGTCGCCTTGCGGCGGATGCCCGAGCTCAGCAGACGCATGATCAGCCGCACGAAGCCGGGGGCCCCGATCGTCTTGCCGAACTCGGGATCGGGTGGACCGGAGATCGAGATCACCTGTCCGCCGCGCTTGAGCACGCCAATGGACTTCTTGAGCGTGTCGCCATCCTGGCTGTTGAGCACGACGTCGTAGTCACGCAGGATGCCGTCGAAGTCCTGCTTCTTGTAGTCGATGACCACGTCGGCGCCCAGCCCCTTCACGAGGGCGACGTTGCTCGTGCCGGTCGTGGTCGCGACCGTCGCTCCGAGATGCTTGGCCAGTTGGATCGCGAAGGTGCCCACGCCGCCTGATCCCGCCTGGATGAAGACCTTCTGCCCGCGCTTCAAGCCAGCCCGTTCGACGAGCGCCTGCCAGGCCGTCAATCCCACCAGCGGAATCGACGCTGCTTCTTCCATGGAGAGGTCCCTGGGCTTGAGGGCGAGAGACGTCTCCTTCACCGGCACGAATTGCGCGAAGGTGCCGATCCTGAAGTCGTCCACGCGCGCGTAGACCTCGTCGCCAGGCTTGAAGAGCCGGACATGCGGTCCCGTCTTGATCACCACGCCCGCGACGTCATGTCCGAGCACCAGCGGCAGGCGATAGGGCAGGATCAACTTGAACTCGCCATCCCGGATCTTGGAGTCCAGCACGTTCACGCTGGCCGCATGGACCTCGATCAAGACCTCGTCGTCCCGCAGCGCGGGCTGCGGCATCTCGGTCGGTACGAGCGCGCTGCGCTTTCCATAGCGCTCGAGGACAAAAGCTTTCATGGTTTTCCTTATGCGTGGCGAAACGAGCGATCAGGCGCTCATCTGGCGAGGAACGCCAGGGCCTTGGCCACGAAGTCGTCGTGGTACTGAAAAATTCCGCCGTGGCCGGCGTCGGGGTAGACGGTCAGTTCGCTGTTGGGCAGACGCTTGGCCAGGTCGTACGTGTTGATCGTCGGCACCATCCGGTCGTCGTCGCCGTTGGCCACAAGGGCCGGTTGCCTGACCAGCGACAGGTCCGCGGCAGGCTTCTTCCCCCACGCGCTGAGGGCCTGCAATTGCGCGACGTACGCACCCGCGGCGATCCCCTTGTCACGGTTCTCGGTGCGCTCCTGCAGACGCGCCAGGAAGGCCTTGCCCGCCTCGATGCCCTTCGGCGTGCGGGTGAAGAAGAGGTACTGCTTCGGATCCTGACCCGTGAGGGTCGCCCGCAGGAGGTCGTAATTCGCTACGCCGGCCACCTCGCTGATGCCGGGACCGCCCGCCGGACCAGTGCCCGTCAGGATCAGCTTGCGGACGAGCCGCGGCTCCTTCAGCGCGATCTCCTGGGCGATCATCCCGCCCATCGAGAACCCGAAGAGGTCGACCTGCTTGAAGCCCTTGGCCTTGATGAAGCTGATCGCATCGTCCGCCATCTGCTCGATGGTGTTGGCCGGCGAGCCGGTGCTGGCACCCACCCCGCGGTTGTCGAACGCGACCACGTGATGCTTCGCGGCGATGCCGTCCACCACGCGGGGATCCCAGTTGTCGAGCACGGCGGCCAGGTGGGCAAGGAAGACGACCGGCGTGCCGCCGTTCTGCTGGCCGAGCTCGCGGTAGGCGAAGTCCACGCCATCCGCGGAGACGACCTGCGTCGGCACGTTCTGCCAGGTTGTCTTCTGAGACATGGCGCCGGTGGAGGCGCCGCTCGCGGCTGAGGAAGGTCTGTCGACCGAGGCGCACGCCGTCAGCAGCACAGCGGAAAGCGCAAGGAGGCCTAGTCTGATTCTCGAGCGGGTGAACATGGTGTCTCCGGAGGAGGGGTGTGGGGGGGGCGGTGAAACGACTGACCTCAATGATGATGTTCGTCATCCAAAAAGTCAATGCTTTGATTATGGTCGGCATCTATTTATAGTTGCGGCCATTCACGCATCCACGCACGAGCGAGCCATGAAGGTCACCAAAGCGCAAGCGCAAGCCAATCGGGAGCATGTGGTCCGCACCGCCTCCACGCTGTTTCGGGAGCGGGGTTACGACGGGGTCAGCGTTGTCGACTTGATGGCCGCGGCGGGCTTCACGCATGGCGGCTTCTACAAGCAGTTCCAATCCAAGGCCGAATTGATGGCGGAGTCGGCCGCCTGCGGCATCGCGCAGACCGTGGAGCTGTCGGAAGGGATGTCGGCGGCGGACTTCGTCAAGGCCTACGTATCGCGCGAGCATCGGGGCAATCGAGCGCAGGGGTGCACCATGGCCGCACTCGGCGGCGATGCGGCGCGTCAGTCCGATGCGGTGCGAGCCGCGTTTGCTGACGGCATTGAAGGCATCCTGGCGGCGCTGAACCGCGACGGCACCACGCGCGAATCAGCGGATGCCAAGCAGGCCCGCGCAAAAGGGCTTGATCTGCTGGCGCACGTCGTGGGCGCGATCGTCATGTCACGCGCCTGTCCGGACGAATCGCCGTTGGCGGATGAGATCCTGACCGCTTGCCGGAAGGAAATTCTGGCGTCGCTCGCTCCGCCATCGCGCGTGCCGGCGGCTCGACGCAAGCGGGCTGAACGCGAGTAGCTGATCGGCCGGCGCGTGACCTGTGGACTCGCAAGTCCGGACCTCCTGCGGGAGGTCGCTGTTGGGCATCAATGGCGCTCGAAGGCGCCGAGGTCGGGCGCGGTCCCCTTGTAGGGCAGGCCGACGTCCGTGCCCTTGTTGATCAAGGTGCTGTGCGACGTCAGATGCAGATGATTCAGCCGCGGCAGGCTGCCGTCAGCTTGTCGCGGCGCATCCCATCCCGTGGTGGAGACATCTTCGAACTGGGCATCCGACATGATCTCGCGCAGATTCCAGGAGTTGTGGGCGTCATTGGCGCCCGACACATTCGACACCAAGGTCCCCGTATAGGCGATGTTGTTGCGCAGGTTCCCGAGATTGATCGCCGCGCCGCTCGCATCGATCCCCAGCATATTGAAGTCGGCGTAGTTGCCGTAACTCGTGTTGTTGAAGAAGTCATTGGCCACCGGATGGTGGTTGGCGTAGAAGCCCGAAGCCCGATTGTTGAAGGCGACCGAGAAGCGGACCGTGTGCTTCACCGCGTTGGGTACATAGACGCCTCCATATCCGCCGGCCTTGAAACCATTGCCATTGCCGTACCGGGCCGGCTTCATGGTATCTGGCACGTAGCCCTGCAGCCACGCCCAGGAGTTCTCGATCGTCACCGAGGAGTAGGCGTTGATGAGGTCGAAACCATCATCCGAATTCAACCAGGCGCGGCAGCCTCGAAAGATATTCCCGGGATGATTGGCGGAAATGTGGGCGCCAAAGCCGTCCGCGCTTTGACCCGCTCCATTGGAGGTGAGGGGGTCGTAGTTGTGATGCGAGTCGGTATTCAGGACGAGGTTGTCGCCGCCATCCTTGATGAAGAGGCCCGGGCCCATGTTGTGATGGATGTCGAGCCGCTCGAAGATGTTGTGACTGCCGTGGATCCAGATCCCCCAGGACTCGTGGTTCAGGTTGTTGTTCTGCCGGACATGCGTGACTTCGATCCCTTTGAGATGAACCCAATCGGCCGTCACGTTGAAACCCTTGACCCGGCAGTTGTCCCGAATGCCTTCGAAATCGAAAACCGGGGTTTCGCCGGGATAAGCCCAGTAGCGGATCGGCTGCTGCGGGGCGCCACTCTTCTTGAGATCGATCCCGCTCACAGTGTCGTAGGCGTCCTGGCACGAAGTGGTGCCCTTGTGATAGGCATAGGTGCCGCCACGAAAATACACGGTGTCCCCGGGTTGCGCCCTGATCTGCGCGTACGCCATCGAAGCCCATGGCGCATCGCGAGATCCCGCCGCAGTATCGCTTCCATCTGGCGCGACATAGTAGGTTTCTCCAAAAGCGGCGACCGTGGCAGTACTCAGCGCAAGCACTGCGAAGATTCTTTTGTGTTTCATGTCGACAGATCAATGCGGAGCACCCATTAAACAGGAGTCCACGCCGGTGGTCGTCACCGCAGCGTGACGATCCGGAGAAGATCCATGTATCTGTCTGTGAATTGCCATCCGCCCGCCATTTGCACGGTGGATGAGAAAGAAGACACGCACGTCGATATTTCGCGAGGAGTCTGCGCAGACTCGCCGCCATGACTGTCACGGCAGCCTGTCCTTGATGATCTGTCCGCCGACCTCCTTGGCGAACTGGCTGCCAGCCTCCTTCGCCGCCGCCTTGCCGGCTTCGCGCCGATCGGAACCGGTCGTAGATCGGGCGGCACCGCCCAGCGGGTGTGCGGACGGCTGTTGTCCGTCGCGTTCTGCCGATCATGGCGGCACCGACCGCCGCACCGAAGGTCTGACGGAAAGACAAGCCGCACCCCGCCGCGCCGGTCCTCGATCATCAGTCGCCCCGGCGCGACGCCCGTTGGGCGAGGCCTCAGGACGGTTCGCGCGGACCTTGCCGGCGCATGAGGCGGGGCTTTGTCGGATTGGGTAGTCCGTCGACAACGGACAGCGAGGCCGAGTAGCGAGTCTGCCGTCTCAGGACGCCGCGTAGAGCATCAGCCCGCGCTTGAGCAGCACGGGTTCGACTCGAGCGAAGCCGGCGTCCTGAAGCGCGACGCGTTGCTCTTCGACGGTCATGTAGAGCTGATCGTTCTTCATCCCGCCGGGGCCGGCGAAGTGATCGCAGACGAGGTAACGCCCCTGCGGCGCCAGCAGCCCTCGAACCTGCTCGTGAAGCGGGCGAGCGTGGCGCTTGTGGCGCAGCTCATGGACTGCCTGGTTCGTGACCACGTGGTCAAAAGGCCCGAGGCCCTCCATCCATGCGGGGTCGCGGAAGCTCTTCTCGATGAAGCGGATGCGGGCACTCGCCGCGCCGACCCGCTCCGCTGCAAGTTCATGCATGGCCGGCGAGAAGTCGAGCGCCGTGTAGGCGATGTGCGGGAGCGCATCGAGCAGGTACTTGGCGAGGAAGCCCGGGCCGGAGCCGAGCTCCAGCACCCGGAGCGCAGCGCCGGCGGCGAGCTGCGCGGCGAACTCCGCGAAGAATTCCGTCCGCCACGGGCGTTTCACCATCGCTTCATCGGCCCACTCGCGGGCGTCGGCCATCTGTCTCAGGTCGATGGGGCTGGGGACGTCGGGGACGGACATGCGAGGTGATTGTTGAAGTGTCGGGCCGGGGGGACTCTAAGCGAATGGGTGTGTGGTTCTGCATCGAAGCAGTTTTCGGATCAGCAGCAGGCTAGAGAGGACAGCGGGCATCTTTGCCCGGCATTCCTACGCGTCGATCGGCTCATACGCCACCACGCTCAGCCCAATCGTTCCTCGATACCCCATGTCCGCTAGTCCCGAGACCTTCGCCACGGCGACTCGTACAGATGCTGCTTCTTCCGTTTCAGCGGGCATCGGCGCGTGCCAGAACGACTTGGCGCCGTAGCCGCCGCTGCCATTCAGCAGCGCCAGCGATCGCAATCCGGGCGTGACCAGGGACACCCGGCACACCAGCGAGCGACCGACCGCAACCGAATGCGACTCGACGGCAGCGAAGTCGGACAGCACAAATTTCTGCTGCTTCGCCGAGAGACCGAATCGTGGCAGACGCTCGATCAATACGAGATTGCGAGCCCGATCGATGGTCGTGACGAATGCGCGCGCCTGGACGAAGTTCACAAGCACTGCGAACAACATCATCAAAGGAAACAACAGGAGCAAGAGCGCCTTCGGACTGGTGTCGTAGAACGTGAACTTCCAGAACATCCAGCTCAAGCCGGTCGCGAACACGAACAACCACAACCACATCGTCGTCGTCGCGGGGCGGATAACGACGGTGGTGTCGGTGACCTGTAGGGAACGAGGCATACAAAGGAGAAAAACGGTACGACGGATCGCAGCCGAAGCGATCGACCTCGACATTCTTGACTCTCAAGCGTCGGCTGGTTTGCATTTCAGCACGAGCTGCGCTTCAAGACATTTGGCACGTCCGCTCCCCAACCTTGAGCAGACTTCCCTCGTTGCCGTGACCGCAGCAAGTCGGTCGGAGCGCCCTTATATTCCCGCGCATGCACCAACTGCCCCACCTGCGGCCAGGGACGCTGGAAGACGCCACGACCATTGCAGCGCTGGCCATTCAGGTCTTTCTCGACACGTACGCGACGCAAGGCATTCGCCCCGATCTCGCCCGTGAGGTCTTCCGCGAATACTCGTCCGAAGCCTTTCAGGAGCGGATCAATCGCCCGGGCTGTCATTTCGTGCTTGCGGAGATCGATACGGCGCTCATCGGATTCGCGGAGGTCGATGCCTTCGCTACGCCATGCCCCGGCACCACGAGCGCCGGCGCCGAGCTGGTCCGTCTGTACGTGCAGCCGGCCTTCCAGCGTGTGAAGGTGGGACAGCGTCTGCTGGCCGCGGCGGAGGACGTCGCCAGGTCCACGGGTTTGCCCGCGCTGTGGTTGACAGCGTGGGACGGCAATCAACGCGCACGCGACTTCTACGCCGCGCGCGGCTACGCCGACATCGGCGAGACGGTCCACGTGATCGAAGGTCGGAGTTACGGCAACCGAGTGTTCCGCCGCGCGATCTGACGGCGGCGGCACGACGTAAGGTCGCCCGGCCGTCTGTTGGGCTGTGGAGAACTGCGGCTTCAGGCTGATCTGAGTCGTTCGTGGTCTAAGGCCTGAGGGGCAGCTGCTCCCCATAGCAGTCACAGGACTCCACTGTCCCGACGGGCGCCTTCATCCTCGGAACCGGCCGCTCGACTGTGGCGTCCGCCGCATGCCGACTTGAACGACCGCTTCTGTGCGACGCGACTGGCTCATGCCGACCCGATGCTGCCGCTCAGCTCGCGACCGTGAGCTACGGCAGAAGGCTGATGTCAGTCGGCCGTGCCCAACTCGTGGAACGTCGGCATCGGCCATCACCGGTCATTCGATGGCCTTCCCGGCACGTGGCCGGTTCACCGCTACTACCGGATACCGGACAGAGCTTCCGCCAGCCAGCATCTTTCATGCTCAGGCCTGAGCGACAAAGCCCTGAGTGGTGATCGCGTTGGCGTAGAAGGGCGCAATCTCGGAGAGGAACGCCGTCTGCTGCTCACGAGTAAATGCCGCCGACGCGTCGTAGATGACGTTGGTGTGGTAGCCCAGGTCATGCGCGTTTCGCATCGAAGATTCAACGCACTGCCTCAGCGCAAAGCCTGCGAGGTAGATGTCGAAGATGCGGTTGTTGCGAAGGTAGCTGTCCAGTGTGGTCGAAGCAAACACGCTGCTGCCGCCCGTTCGCTCGCGGATCACGTACTCGCCGTCCTGGGGCTCGAAGCCGGGAAAGAAGTCGGCCTGCGCACCGAGGAACGAGCCGTAGTCGCGCATCATCTTGCGCAGACCGTATTTCCCTTCGCCCAGCACCTTGAAGTGCGGCTCGAACTTGAGCGACGCATGAATGACCTCCATGCCTCTCTGGCGGGCCGCTGCGAGCGCGATCTTCGAGTTGGCGACGGCCTTGTCGAACTGCTCGCGGTCTTGGAACTGCCCGTTGATGCCGCCGGTCGGCGCCAACCAATCGTTGACGTACTCGATCAGGATCAGCGCGCTCTTGGACGATTGATTGCTCATGGTTTTGACTCCTTGGAGTGCGATTGGGTTGCATGAAATGGGGGTCAACCCGCCGCCAACAGGGCGCTTTGCTGGCGGAGATGCGCCAGGAAGCGGGAGGCGTAGTCCTCGGCAACGGCATGCCTCACGCTGGCTCGTGAGGCCAGCGCCTCTCGCCAGGCCGAGATGCGCGGCAGGCCATCGAAGACTTGCTGCGCCGCCGACGGGGCGATCAGCTCGAAGTAGCGAAAGAGCGGTGCGTAGACCGCATCGACCATGCCGAACGCCTCGCCGGCGAAGTACGGGCCTGCGGCGAGTTCCGCCTCCAGCTTGGCCAGGCGCTCGCGGAAGCTGGCGCGCTTTGCGTCGGCAGCCTGCGAGTCACGCGCATGGAGGAACTGCCAGCCTTCGGCGAAGGTCTGTGTGGCGAACTCGATCCAGGCGCGGTGCCGGGCGCGGGTTAGCGCGTCGTGGGGGTACATCGGCGCGCCGCCCTGTGTCTCGTCCAGGTACTCGCAGATCACGACGCTCTCGAAGAGCACTGCGTCTTCGGCATTGGCCTGGGGCACCTTGAGCACGGGTACCTTGCCGGTGGGCGACAGCGCGAGGAACCAATCGGGCTTGGCCGACAGGTCGACATTGACGCGTTCGAAGGCAACGCCCTTCTCCAGAAGGACGATTGCGGCGCGCTGCACGAACGGGCAGAGCGGGTGGCTGATGAGGGTGAGCATCATGAGGGGCATCTGTGTTGGCAGGGCTCAGGAAGGCGCCTTCGACTCGCCCGAGTCGCCAGGCGCCTTCGGCGCGCGGAACCTGGTGCGCTCAGCGATTGAGCAGGCGGCCGCCGTCGACCACGATTTCCGTGCCGATCGACCAGCGGGATTCATCGGAGGCCAGGTACAGCACGGCCTTGGCCACTTCTTCAGCCGTGCCGAAGCGGCCCAGCGGGATGGTGGCCGCGATGTCCTTGTTCACCTGTTCGCGATAGGCCTCGGGGATGCCCAGCTTGTCGTACAGCGGCGTGTCGATGGGCCCCGGGCTGACCGCGTTGATGCGAACCCCGCGGCCGAGCAGCTCGGTCGACAGCGTCTTCGACATGTTCAGCACCGCTGCCTTGGTGGCGGCGTAAACGGAAGAGCGGTCCGAGCCGACGTGCGCGCTGACAGACGTGTTCAGGACGACCGAGGCCGAGGAGGCGAACACCGGCAGCAGCGACTGGATCAGGAAGTACGGGCCCTTGACGTTGACGTCGAACGAGCGGTCGAACATCTCTTCCGTCCAGTCCTCGATCGGCAGCCAGACCGAGATGCCCGCATTGAGGAAGGCCACGTCCAGCTGGCCATAGTGGTCCTTGACGGCCTGTGCCAGGGCCTTCTGCGCAGCCACGCTGGCCGAGTCGGCGCGCAGCACCAGCACCTCAGGCCCGAGTTCGGCCTGGGCCCTGGCGATGGAATCCGGGTTGACGCCGGTGACGATGACGCGGGCGCCTTCGGTCAGAAACTGCTTGGCAGTTTCCAGGCCGATGCCGCTGGTGCCGCCGGTGATGAGGGTACGTTTGCCTTGCAAGCGTGACATGAGGTTCTCCTGTAGACGGCCACCCACCGTGGCCGATGGGGAGAATGTGCATCCATGCCTCCAATTCGATAAGATGACTAAATCGAATACCGTCCATGCACTCAGAGCATGAATTGGAGGGGCGCTTGGACCGATTTCTGCTGATGACCTGCTTCGCGCGCGCCGTGGAGACGGGGAGCTTCACGGCCGCAGCCCGTGACTTGGGCCTGGGGCAGCCGAACGTGAGCCGCTACGTCGCATCGCTGGAGGACCACCTGCAGACCCGGCTGCTGCACCGGTCGACGCGCAAGCTCTCCCTCACGCCGGAGGGGGAGCGCTACTACGCGGACGTCCGGCGGATTCTTGATGCGGTGGACGAGTCCGAATCGTCATTCCGCAGCAACGTCGATCCGTCAGGACTGTTGCGGGTGGCCTGCCCCACCGCGCTGGCCCATGCCTTCGTGCTGCCGCACGTTCCGACCTTTCTGGAGCGCTATCCGAAGCTGACGCTGGACCTGCAAATCAATGACCGCTATGTCAACCTCGTCGACGAGGGGACGGAACTGGCCATTCGCATTGGCCAGTTGGAGGACAGTGCCCTGCGGGCCCGACGCATCGGGTCTTACGAGCGGGTGTTCGTGGCGAGTGAGAGCTACCTGGCGCGGCGCGGCGTGCCGCAAACGCCCGACGACCTCCGGGACCACGACTGCGTCATCTACACGCTGCTCTCGTCGGGGGCCACCTGGCGCTTTCGGGACGCCGATATCCCCGTTTCCGGCAGGCTCCGGGTGAACTCGCCAGAAGCGGTCAGCGCGGCGGTCATTGCGGGTCTGGGGGTCGGCCATGGTCCGGCGTGGCTCTTTGACGAAGGGCTGAGGAGCGGGCGCTTGAAGTTCATCTTGACCGGCTACTCAGCGCCGGCCGTCCCTGTCCAGATCGTCTACGTCGCAAATCGACTGCTGCCGACGCGAGCCACGGTGTTCATGGACTTCATTGCCGATGTGTTCTCGCGGACGCCTGCCTTTGGCGGCACCGCCAAGCCGGTCGGCAACATTCAAGAATGACTGCCATCCACGGATGGTTTGGCCTCAATCGCGCGACACCGCGTCGGCGCAGAGGCGGTGTCGCGCGTCTGCAGATGTGGAGCGCCATTCAACCAGTGATTCGCTCACAGTTTGCAGAACTTCTCCCAAGCAAAGACACTGGCTGTCCAACTTCTCGGGGTCAGTTCATTGCGTTGGTGGACACCATCCTGACCGCCTCAGCGCGCCGGTTCAAGGTGAGTTTGCCGGACGCATACGGCTCAGATTCGAAGCGCAACGGCTCGCTTTGAGGCATTGCGCGCGCAAGCGACAGCTTTTTCCCTTCGTACTCTCCACCTCGAAGGTCGGCCCTGGGTCAATCTGAGGCGGTCGCAGGCGTCAAGAGCGGTCGCTCGGACGGCATGAGTGCAGCCAGCAGCATCGAACGGCCGCTCTTGCCGTCAGGCCAGTTGGCCGGAGGCTGATCCGGCTGGCACCCGTAAGGCCGGTATGCGCTGATGTCCGGTCACGCGATGCCCAACGGCGACCGACCGCGAACGCTGCTAACCTGCCACCCACTCCAACGGAGCCTTTCTCAAAGCCTTCTCGGTATTGGACGCGCGCTCCACTTCAATGCCAGGGTGCATGCGCAGCACCTGACTGAATGACGGATAGACAAGCCGCCCCTCGCCGCGCCGCTCCTCAATCAGTCACTCGCCCCCTCTGCCGGCCGTGACCGCTGCGCCAGCAGGCGCTTTCTCACCGCATAAATGTTGTTCCGCAGCGCGTAAAGCTCTTCCGCATACGACAGCGGCACCGCGATGCGGTGCGTGACGCGGTCCAGCTCATCCAACTCATCGAGCAAAGCCTCCCGCTCGCCCGTGCCGGTTTCCAGCTTCGCCTCCACCTCGCGCAGTCGCGCATACCAGCGGAACACCCGCGAGCGCACGCGGAAGGTGTACAGCGGCGGCACCACGCGCGACAGCGGCAGCATCAGCACCAGCAGGCCGCCGACCACCAGCCACATGCGTTCCAGCAGATTGCCGGCCCAGAAGGGCAGGTAGCGCGCCCACGCCGGCGGCGTGCCGTTGATCGCGCGATCGCCCTCGGCGCTGACCGGCAGCTCGCTGGTGCGGGTGTTGGGGAAGTCGCGCGCGCCATTGAACCAGCCAGCCCCGCTGTGCTGCCCCAGCGCCGCCTGCGCGAACAGCTGGCGCAGCGCCGGATGCGTCTGCTCGCGCGCCAGCAGCGCGGTGGTGGTGGCCAGCAGCGGCACGTCGTGCGGCGGCAGATCGGCCGCCAGGTCCACTACGCCGCGCGGCAGCGTCACGGTGGACAGGAAGGGCAGGTGGCGCGAATAGGCTTCGTTCTGCTCGAAGGCCATCAGCCCGATGGCCGGGTCGCGCAGCAGCGCGCGGATGAGCCCCGCCTGCGGCGCCGAGATCAGCACCGCGGCGTCCAGCCGGCCCTCGCGCAGCGCCGCGCCGGCGGCGTCGGGCGGCAGATTGGACAGCCGCAGGTCGGCCGGCGACAGCTGGTTCAGCGCCAGCAGCTTCTCGACGATCTGCGGCACGCCGCTGCCGTCCTGATCCACATTGACGCGCAGGCCGCGCAGTTGAGTCAGGCGCTGCAATTCGCCGCCGGGTTGGCGGCGCGCGATGCCGAGATCACGGCGATAGAAGATCCAGATCGGCTCGTAGAACAGGCTGCCCAGCGAGACGATGCCGGCCTCGGTATCGGCCGCCGGATCGGCCATGCCACCGCGGACGAAGCCCACATCGGCCGTGCCCGCACGCAAGTGCGCCAGGTCGTCCTGCGCGCCTTCGCTGGCGATCAGCTCCACCTGGATGCGCTCGCGCGCCAGCGCCTTCGCATAACCCTCGCCGAAGCCGGCGTAGGCGCTGCCGGCCGGGCCGGTGGCCAGCCGCACCTGGCGTGGCGGCTGCGGGTCCAGCCACCAGTAGGCCGCGATCAGCAACCCGCCGCCGAGCAGCAGCAGCGGCCCCATCGAGACCATCATGTCGCGCAGCGTCTGCAGCACCAGGCGCAGGCTGCGGGTGGCATGCCATTGCTGGATCGGGGTCATGGCCGGCCGCCCTGTGCGCGCGAGTTCCGGGTCTGCGCGTCGCGACGTCGTTCGCGGTTCAGGGCATCCGCACGGGTGTTGGCGGCGAGGGTGAAGATGATCGTGATGCCGGCGCGTCGCATGGGCTTGTCTTTGCCGATGGAGGAACGGCGCATCGTATGCGAGGCGCGCGGGCCGGAATCAATGAGAGGCCGCCCGGGTCCATGCCTGGACGTCGCCATGGGGAGAAGGAATCTCTCGAGCCACGTTCTGCGTGGCAAATGAGGCGACCAGCAGGATCAGGCCGATCGCGGCCGGCAGTGCGTCCTTCGGCTTGCCGGCACCGGCATGCGCGATCGCCGCCAGCAGCAGATGAAAGAACATGCCGGCATAGGCCAGGTCGCTCAATGGCGTGTTGATGCGCGACAGGACGGCCACGACCGCCAGCACCTTCAGCACGATGAGCAGCGGCACGAGGTAGCCGGGATAACCGAGCGCGGACAGCTGGGTCCTCACCCAGGCGGTCTTGAGCAGGTAGAGCGTCGCGGAGCTGAGGTAGAGCAGGGACAACAGCGCCGTGCTGATCCAGTAGACGGTGGATGCGGTCAAAAGCTTCTCCAGGGTGAATCGGGAGCCGGGAGAATGTCGGCCAGCCATCAAGCGCGCAAGTAGGATGAATTCGTCGGGGCCAGTATGGAAATGCAGACCAATGACCGCAGCGGTGTCAACATGCACGAGGAGATGCGGCGCGCATTCGCGTTGCTCTCGGGCAAATGGAAACTGGAGATCATGTGGCTGCTCAACCAGCGCATGCATCGTTTCGGCGAACTCCGCAAGGCCATTCCCGGCATCACGCAGCACATGCTGACCGCTCAACTGCGAGAGCTTGAAGCGGACGGGCTGGTCTCCCGGACGGTTCATGCCGAGGTGCCGCCCCGCGTCGAATACGAGATCACGCCGAAGGCGCGCGGGCTGGGTCCGATGATGGCGGCCTTGCAGGCCTGGTGGGCGGAGTACGGCGACAGCGTGCCGGTCAAGGGGCCGCCGCGAGGCCGCCCGGCAAGGCCCGGCCCCGCAGCGCCGTGAGACCGGAGCCGATCAGAACCGGTAGCCCGCGCCCACGCCCACCAGCAGCGGATCGATCTTGAACTTGCCCACCGACGCGCCGGCCGACCGGACGTCCGTCGACATCTGGATCTTCTTCACGTCGACGTTGATCGACCAGCGCTTGTCCAGCATGTAGTCGAAGCCGGCCTGCGCGGCCAGGCCGACGCTGTGCGTCTTGATGCTCGGCTGCAGCGCCGCCTGCACCGCGGGATCGAAGTTCACGCTGGAGAAGAGCGTGTAGTTCAGGCCGGCGCCGAGGTAGGGACGGAAGCTGCCTTCCGGGTTGAAGTGGTACTGCGCCAGCAGCGTCGGCGGCAGCTGCTTGACGCTGCCGATGCGCGTGCCCTCGCTGTAGAGCGTGTGACGCTGCGGCACCGTCAGCACCCGCGGATGCGCTGAGCGCGAGAGCCCGGTCCGGCCCGGCCTCAGCCGGCCTGCAGCACCAGGCCGAGGATCACCATGTCCCGGCTCTTCGCGTCCGCCCACACGATGCCCGGCAGGCGCCCCCAGGCGCTGAAGCCCTGCGCGCGGAACAGCGTCAGGCTGGCCGCGTTGTCGTGCCAGATGAAGGCCATCAGGCGGTCGATGTGCCACAGCGGCGCCTCGATCCGCGCGTGGGACAGCAGGCGCCGTCCGACGCCGCAGCCGCGCCAGCCGCTGGCGATGTAGATCGCGACCTCCGCCGCCGGCATGCAGGCGGGCCGGTCGGCGAAGCCGAGCAGGCTCAGCCATCCCACGACCTCCACGCCGGCCTGCGCGACCCACAACGGCCGGCCGTTGGCGCGATGCGAGGCCATCCAGTTCGCGAGGCCGTCGGCCGGCAGCTGCGCCAGGCAGCTGCCGAGCACCGGCCGGCCGCCGGCGCGCGCGTCGACGCCGGGCAGCGGCGTGGGCAAGGGCGGCAGCGACTCGTTGTAGATCCGGGTGATGGCTGCGAGGTCGCCGTCCAGCGCCGGACGGATCGCGATCGCCGTCGCGGCCGCGATGGGCGGCTCGCCCGTGATCGCCGCCAGGGCCACGGTGAACGCGGTGGAGGCGGGCAGGGCATCGGTCGTCGCAGTCATGGCGGTTCGGCGCTGAAGTCTGGGATGACCGCAATCTAGGAAGGACCGTGAGCCGTCACGGCGCGCATCGCGAAGCGGCGCGTCGGCGCGCGAAGGGCGCAGGGTCCTCCCCGCCCGGCGCTTCGCGGCCGGGCACGTCGCTTCGCCCAGGGGCACGCCGGGCGCAGGGCGATGCCTACCCTCACCAATCGATAACACGCGGCGCACCGCGCCATCCCGGCCTTACCCAGGAGCAGCCATGTCCATCGATGCGATCGATCGCCCCTCGTCCGTGCAGCGCCCGTCGGCGCTCGACCTCTACAGCCAGTTCCTCAACGCGCCCGCCGCGCAGCCGCAAGGGCCCGCCAGCGGTGGGTCGCCCGGCCAGCAGCTGATGGCCATGCTGGTCTACAGCCTCATGGCCGCCGCCCAACCGCAGCAAGGCGGCGGCAGCCCCTGGCCCGACACCGCCGCCGGCCCCGGCTCGACCGCCGGCCCGGCCGGGCCGATGGGCCCGGGCACCGCGGGCAACAACCCGCAGGCCGGCCAGCTCGCGCTGATCAACAGCATCCTCCAGCTGCTGCAGGCCTTGCTGCCGCTGCTGCAGTCGCTCGCGCAGAACGGCCTGCAGCCCACCAGCGCCGCCAATCAGCTGGCCAACCAGTTCGGCGGTGGCGGCGGGGGTGGCGGCGGCGGCTTCGGCAGCGGAGCGGGCGGCGGCGGTGGCGGCTCGCCCTTCGGTGGCATGGGCGGCATGGGGGGCATGGGCGGACCGTCGATGGGCCCGGGCGCGGGTGGACCGGGCGGCGGCTCGCCGTTCTCGTCGATGCCCTCGGCCCCGTCCATCCCTTCGATCCCATCGATGCCTTCCTCCCCGGAGTCCGATCCCTTCTCGCCCTGGTCATCGCCACCGGGCAAGCCGTCGACGCCTTCGGTGCCGTCGTCCGGGCCGTCCTCGCCGAGCGCACCCCCGACGCCTTCCAGCCCGGCCGCGCCGTCGGCGCCGAGTGCGCCGTCCGCGCCGCCGTCCCCGTCCTCCCCGTCCTCTCCTTCCGGAACCGCACCGGCCTCGGGCGCGGGCAAGCCGACCGAGATCCCGCCGGCGACCGGCAAGGTGATCGTGAACGAGCCCATCGTCGTCAAGGCCGGCCAGACCTTCAACGGCGAGGGCAAGCTCTACCAGGCCGGCCCGTCGCTGGGCGACGGCGGCCAGAGCGAGACCCAGAAGCCGGTCTTCATCCTCGAGCCCGGCGCGAAGCTGGAGAACGTGCAGGTCGCTGGCGGCGACGGCATCCACACCCGCGGCGACGCGACGCTCAAGGACGTCTGGTGGAAGGACGTCGGCGAGGACGCGATGACGATGAGGGGCCCCGGCAACGTCAAGGTGATCGGCGGCGGCGCCTACGCGGCCACCGACAAGATCTTCCAGATCAACGCGCCGGGCTCGCTGTCGATCGACGGCTTCACTGCCGACGGCTTCGGCAAGGCGGTGCGCACCAACGGCGGCCACGACTTCCCGATCAGCATCGACATCCGCAACTCGGTCTTCCGCAACGGCGACGAGGCCGTGGTGCGCAGCGATGCCAAGGACGCGAAGATCAACATCGCCTCGGACGTGGTGATCGAGAACACACCGCACAAGGTGCTCGCGCCCCCGACGGCCGACGTGCAAGGCGTCGGCGCCTGGGAATACAAGCCCTACAGCGGCTGATCGAACCGCCCCGGCCCGGCGCCGGGGCTTCGCGCACGAAGGCTCTCGAAGGAGGGCGCGCGGTCTCAGCGCGCCGGCACGTCGACTCGCGCGTCGATGTGCGAGGCCTCGGCCGCGGTCACGCTGCCAAGCTGGACGACGAGGTCCAGCCCGTGCGTGCGCTGCGCCATGTTGCGCTCGTAGGAGCGCATCGAGTACGGCCGCATCGCCGCGGAATCCCGCCACTGCGATTCGATCTCGCGTTCCAGCGCGGCCACTTCCGCCGGCAGGCCGCCGGGCTGGCGCTCGCACAGCGCGATCGCGGAGCGGTAGGCGTCGTCGCGCAATCGCATCTCCGTGCCGACCACCACCCGCGCCGCGGCGCTGTGGTTGGGGCTGGCATGGCGCTGGATGTCGGTCACCAGCTGTTCCAGCCGCTGGCGGTCAGCGCCCGCCGCGACCCAGTCGCCGAGTTGCGGCTTCACCTGCTCGGCGAAGGCGTCGAGGTCCTGGTACTCGGTCTCGACGAAGGACAGCGGATGCAAGCGACCGTCCTCGTAGACGGCCTCCCGTCGCTCGAAGACACCGCCCAGGATGCGCTCCGCGCCGAGGCCCGCCTGCAGCGCGCCCATCGTGAGGTCGGCCTTGCCGGCATCGCCGACCGAGCCGGCCACCGTCTGCGACGCGCCCAGCGAGGCCCGCAGCGCCACGCCGGCCCGGCTGGCGTGACCGTCGATGCGGCGCTCGACGCGCATCGCGCCGCTGGCGTCGCCGTAGCGGCGGGTGACGTCGCGTTGCGTCTCGACGTAGCCGCCCGCGCTGGCCGTCGCCTTGAGCCGCCACTTGCCCAGCGACGCGGTGACGTCGGCCCCCAGGCCGTGCCGCCGACGCGCATCCCCCGCCTGGCCGATCTGGTTGACGGTCAGCTCCGGGAACTCCTGCAGCAGCTGGCGCAGCAGCGGCGGATCGCCGGGGTGGTGGGCGGCTCCGCCGGCGCCGTGATCGATGAGCCGGTCGACCAGGCGCGAGAACTCCTCGCGCAGCTCGGGGACCGGCCGGCCGACGCGCGGCAGGCGCAGCGACAGTCCCTGCAGCTCGGCCCGGTCCTGGCCGTAGAGCAGCGCGTCGACGTTGCCGCCAACCTTGAACGCGCCCAGGTCCGGCCCCACGCTCACGCCCAGCCCCACCTGGCCGGTGGTCTGGCGCTGCGTCCCCAGCACGATCTCCATGTCGTAGGGCGGCATGGCGATCTCGAAGACCGCGTGCCGCGCGCCCTGGACGCGTGCATCGACGCGTCCGCGCACGAACAGCGCCGACGCCACCGCGCTGATCGACGCCGTGATCTGTCGCAGCCCGACGCCGGCGATGCCGCCGCCGGTCAAGCGCAGCCGCGAGGAGCCCTCGATGTTGGCGACGATGTCCTTGAGCGCGGTCCGCAGCGTCTCGCGGTCGACCGCCTTCACGCGCGTGTCGCGGCCGCTGGCCTCGTCCTCGGCGCGGGCGAGCGCGGCCGATGCGGTGAGGAGCAGGGACGCGGAGCTCGCCGGCGCTGCGTTGGCGGCGCTGGTCGCGTCGGCGTTGCCGGCGTCGGCCGTGTTGGCCAGGTCGGTCGGACGCGCCGGAGGCGTTCCGCTGGCGCCCTGTGAGCGCGCGTCGGCCACCCAGTCGGCCAGCGCCGCGGCGTCCAGTCGCAAGCCGGCCAGCGCCTTGAGGTCGGGCAATTCGTCCAGGCGGCGGGCGAGGGCGCTCAGCACCGGCGGATCCGCGGCGGCCGCCTCGGACAGCATCAGCCGCGCCAGCCGCTCCCCGATCGCCTTGCGCGCGTCGGCATCGAAGCCCACGCGCTCGAAGGACGGGCTGGCCTCCTCCAGGCAGTGCGACAGCACCGCGGCGCGCAACAGGTGGGCCGGCACCGCGGCCGGGCCGCTCGACCGGCCCGCCGACACCCGGAGCAGCCCATCCCGCAGCGCGCTCGCGGCTTCGGTCAGGGCCCGCTCGCGCGCCGGGCGATGGCGTGCCACGGCCGGCCCGCGTTCCACGCCCTGCACGCCGTGCCGCAGCGCGCGGAATGGCGACTTGCCGATCAACGGATTGCGCGGGCGCAGCGCGCCGCGCGGCGCGGCGCGGTCGATCCAGCGGCCCATCTTCATCAGCCGCGCGTCCAGCGCCGCGAACCGCGTGCCGGGACCGGTCTCGTGCAGGTCGTTGCGCACCGCCGCGAGCGCCCATCGATGCGGCTCGGCGGCTGCCAGGTCGCCCGCCATCCGCGCGGCGGCGCAGAAGACCGCTTCGCCGGTGAGCGTCCGCAGCGTGGCCGGATCACGCAGCAGCGCCGTCGGATCGCCGTGGTGATCGAGCCCGCGCGGCGCGCCTTCGGACGCCTTCAGCAGCAGCGCGAAATCGCGTCGCCGCGCGGGATCGACCGGTCGCGCGGTGACGGCCATCAGCACGTCCATGCCGGCCGGCGTGCCGCCCAGCGCGGAGGAGGTCCGCCACGCGGCCTGCCGGGCGGCGAGCTCGTCCGCCGCCGCGTGCTCGATCAGCATCGGCCCCCAGCCCAGCCGGTTGTTGCGCAGGCCGTCCTGGCGTCGGCGACGTCCGACGTCGGTGAGCCGACCGGGACTGCCAAGCAGCGCGGCCGATGGCGACGCCGATGCCGACAGCAGCGGCGATCCCGCCGGCGTGCGGTTCGCGCCGGCCTGCCAGGCCGCGATCAGTTCCGCCTCCGCGTCGAGCGCGGCCAGCGAGTCCAGGGCGTCCAGCGCCAGCCGCGCGTCGCCTTCGCAGGCCGCGGCCAGCGACTGCGCCAGCAGCACCACCGGCGCGGACGGCAGGTCGGGCGTGGGTGGCACGCCGGACAGGTCCAGCCGCGACAGCTGGCCGGACAGGCGCGCCAGGTCTTCCGGCATCGTGCCGTCGCGGGTGAACAGCGTCGCGATCAGCGGCGCCAGGTCGGGCCGGTCGACGCGCATCGTGTCCAGCAGCACCGCGCCGGTGGGCGCGGCGCGGGATGGCGTCTCGGGCGGCGACACGGCGGCCGCAGCGGCGTCGCCGGCCTCGACCGGCCGGGCCGGCAGCGCGGCGCGCGGCGCGGCGGTGGACTCCGGCTGCGGCCGGGCCGGCGGGGCATCCAGCGGGCGGATCGCCGTGCTGGGCAGCAGCGGCGTGCGCTGTTCCTGGGAGAGCGGCGTATCGATGGCGACACGAGAGAGGCCGAGCTGGCGTGCGATTCGAGTGGTGAAGGACATGGACTGCTCCTTCGTCCCGATCGTGGCGAGCGGCCATGACGGCTAGCCGCGCCGGAGCGAAGGACTGGCGTCGGGCGCGAAGAGGCGACGGTGTGACGGGCGCATGCCGCCGCGGAAGGCGATGTCTTCGCTTCGCCGGACGGCGGTTCGGCGGCTGTCGACCGTCGCCCGGGTCCGGTCCCGAGAGTCAGGGGTGAATCCCCATGTCCTCGCACAGGAATCGTCCATGAGCGCCATCGATCCGATCTCTTCCCTCAACGGCAGCGGCCCGCGCCTGTCGCCGATGCAGCAGCTGTACCAGCAGCAGCTCTACGCGGAGCCGCAGCCCGCATCCCCGGCCAACGTCATCGCGCCGCTCATGACCATGCTGGTCCAGCAGATCATCGCGATGCTGGTGCAGCAGCTCCTGCAGTCGCTGCAGGCCCAGCAGCAGGGGCAGCAAGGGCAGCAGGGCATGCCCGGCGGAGGCGGCGGCGCGGGCGGGGGGCTCGGCGGAGCGCCCGGCGGCGGAGGCGGGAACCCGTTCGCCGCCGGTGGCGGGCCAGGCGGCGGTGGAGGCAATCCATTCGGTCCCGCCGGCGGCTTCGGTGGCGCGGGGAGCGGGAGTCCCGGCCTCGGCGGCTTCGGTGAGGCTCCGCCTGCGCCGGCGCCCGCTTCCCCAGAGCCGAGTCCTGCTCCGAGTCCGAGTCCTGCTCCGAGTCCGAGTCCTGCTCCGAGCCCGAGCCCGAGCCCGAGTGCCGCTCCAGCTCCAGCTCATGGCCATCACCACCACCATCACGGCCACACCCCGGCTCCGGCGACGCCCGATCCGCTGCTCGCGCCCGCACCGGCGCCGGCACCTTCGGTCGGCGCTCCCGCCAAGCCCGACGACGCGGGTCCGGTGTCCAGCAGTGCTCCCGCGACCTCGGTGCTGCCGCCGCATCGCGGCGAGGTCGTGGTGAACAAGCCCATCGTCGTCGGCCCGGGCGAGACCTTCGACGGCAAGAACCAGTTGTTCACTGCCGGGTCGGGGCTGAGCGGCAATTCGGCCGAGACGTACCAGCCGGTCTTCATCCTCGGCCCGGGCGCCACGCTCAAGAACGTGCAGTTCCAGGGGGGTGACGGCGTGCACCTGCTGGGCGACGCCAAGATCGACAACGTGCACGCGGTGCACGGCGGCCCGGACGACATGATCACCATCGACGGGCCCGGCAACCGCGCCCACGACGCCCAGCTGGCGGGGATCTCCCCGGCGTCGATTCCCAACGACCGGCCCGCCGAGGTCGAGATCAGGAATTCCTCGTTCCGGCACTCGCATGACAAGGCGATCCAGGTCAACGGCGATGCCAACGTGAAGCTCAGCGGCGTCTACGCCGAGGACGTCGGCCAGCTGCTGGTGACGCTGGGCGGCCAGCCGATCAAGGCCAACGTGTCGATCGACGACTCGCAGTTCAGCGGCGTGCGCTCGCACCTGGTGCGGCTGGACGATCGCGACTCCACGCTGCGGCTCGGTCCGAACGTCAGCACCGACACGGGACGCCTCCAGGTCATGATGGGCACGCCGGCCAATGCCAGCGGGGCGACGGTGGTGATGCCGTCCTCCGATCCGGCCGGCGGCGGCAATTGATCGAGGCGCCGCAACCGCGGCGTCCAAAAGCGATGACCGGCCGCGATGCGGCCGGTCGGTCGTTCAAGCCTGCATCGGCCCCGGGCCGGGGCCGGCGGCGGGACGGCTCAGCGCTCCGGCTCGGTCTTGACGTCCTTCAGCAGCGGCTGCATTTCCTGCGGCATCAGGTGCGCCGGCAACGGGCCGACATCGTGGTCGAGGAGCTGCCTCACGTTCTCGGCATGGGCATGCACGCAGTTGCTGCCCTCCAGGCCGCTGGTCTCATAGCGCGGAAAGACTGTGCGCGCCTGCATGGTCTCGTAGAGACGCGACTGCTCTGGCGTCATCGTGCCGTGGTCGATCACCAGCGTCGACGGCCCGATGGGAAGCGGCTTGTCCTCGCCGGCGAGCTTCGCCTCCGCGCGCACGCCCATGACCTTGAACTTGCGGCCATCGCTCAATTCACCCTGCACGAGGAAGGAGTCTGGTCGCTGGCCCGCCACGAACTGTGGCGAATGCCCGAGCGCAGGCGCCAGTCTCGGATTGAGCCGCAGATCCTCGGCCGATGGCTGGAACTGCACGTGGCCGGGCGTGAGGATCTTGGTCTCTCCGTCAGCCTCGCGCGTGCGCGTGGGGTCGATGACCGTCGAGATGGGGCGGGAACCCCGCTGCGGCAGGTCCGCGAGCGCCCCGCTGGGCAGGTTGGATGCGGACGTGGACTCGGCGCCGGACTTGCCGGCGTTGTCGCGGACCGATCCCAGCGCGGCGCGGATCGGTGGCGAATTGGTGAGGGGGCGTCTCCACACGGGTGTCTCCTGTCGCGGTTGTGGTTGTCCGCCGAATCTAGGGCGGGCGAGTCCGGATGCGGCGCCCGGTGCGAAACGGAGCAGGGCAGGGCGAAAGGCTTCGTTCCTGCGCGCCGCCCTTCGCACGCGGCGTTCCGGGGCCTCCGGTGCGCTTCCTACAATTCCGCCCGGGTCTTGCGTGGTGCTGGGCAAGACCTGGCACCTCCGCCGACCTTCTCCCGATCTTTCTTCGTACACCCATGCCTGTCATCGACATCGCCGGCCGTTCCCTGCACTTCCAGGACCGCGGCACCGGATTCCCGCTTCTGCTCGGACACAGCTACCTGTGGGATTCCGCCATGTGGGCGCCGCAGATCGAGGCGCTCTCGCGGTCCTATCGCGTCATCGCGCCGGACCTCTGGGGGCATGGACGATCCGATGCCCCGCCCGAGGGCACGCGCACGCTGGGCGACCTCGCCGCGCAGGCCGGGCTGCTGCTGGACGCGCTGGACATCCGCGAATGCGCGGTGGTGGGCCTGTCGGTCGGCGGCATGTGGGGCGCCGAGCTCGCCCTGCGCGAACCGGAGCGGGTCCGCGCGCTGGTCCTGATGGACACCTACCTCGGCGCCGAGCCGGAGGCGACCCGCGCGCGCTATTTCCAGATGCTGGACACGATCGAGTCGCTGGGCCGGTTCCCACCGCCCATCCTCGATGCGGTGGTCCCGATGTTCTTCCGCAGTGGCGCCGATCTGGGCGGTCCCTTGCCGACGGCCTTCCGGCGCGCGCTGGAGGGTTTCTCCACCGAGCAGCTGCGCAACGCCATCGTGCCGCTGGGCCGGCTGATCTTCGGCCGTCCGGAGGCGCTGCCGCGCCTGGCGGCGCTCGATCCGGACCGCACCTTGCTGATGTGCGGCGCGCTGGACATCCCCCGTCCGCCGGCCGAAACCACCCGGATGGCCGAACTCATCGGTTGCGAGCAGGTCATCGTGCCCGAGGCGGGTCATATCTCGAATCTCGAACAACCCGCGTTCGTCACGCGGGCACTGGAGGCTTGGCTGGAACGGCAGATCGGGCGTTGACGGGCGCCGTGCAGTCCCGGCATACGTATCCGAGGTGATATGGTGCGGCCTGCGTCCAGGCGATCCCGCCGGAAATCGCCGTGATCCGTGCCATGAAAGTCGATACCAAAAGCAAGAAGGTGAACAAGGCGTGGTTGAACAACCATGTCAACGATCCCTACGTGAAACAGGCCCAGAAAGAGGGCTACCGGTCGCGCGCCGCCTACAAGCTCAAGGAAATCGACGAGGAATTCCAGTTGATCCGGCCCGGGCAGGTGGTCGTGGACCTGGGGGCCTCGCCCGGCGCGTGGAGCCAGTACCTGCGCCGGCGCTTCGCGCCCAAGGAGGCTGGCGCCGGCGGCGCGGCGGTGGGCGCGCTGAACGGCCGCATCATCGCGCTCGACCTGCTGGACTTCGAACCGATCGAGGGCGTGGAGTTCCTCCAGGGCGACTTCCGCGAGCAGGAGGTGCTGGCGCAGCTGGAGGCGACGCTGGGCGGGGCGAAGGTGGACCTGGTGGTCTCCGACATGGCGCCCAACCTGTCGGGCATCGAAAGCACCGACGCGGCGCGGATGGAGCACCTGATCGAACTGGCGTTGGATTTCGCCCAGCAGCACCTCAAGCCGGAAGGCGCGCTGGTTGCCAAGGTCTTCCACGGCAGCGGCTATGACCAGCTGGTGCACGCCTTCCGGGCGCAGTTCAAGCGCGTGAAGACCGCCAAGCCCAAGGCCTCCCGGGACAAATCCGCGGAAAACTTCCTGGTCGGCATCGGCCTGAAGAAGGGGTGAGCGGGCGTGCGGGCCAGTTCGGCCCCGGCTGAAGCCGCGATCAAGCGTCAAAGTCGGGGCCGCTTCGGGCGCTTGCCTTGAGGCATGCATGGCAATATCTATCGTGGCGTGTGGGAATGCCAATCAAGTCGTGGGACTTGACTGGCCTAGAATCCGCCCCATATGCCGTGAAAGTCCGCTGCCCGAGGCTGTTTCCATGGGTCGGCGGTGATGGAATGACAAAGGAGTCGCGGTGAACAATCAGTGGTTCTCGAAAGTGGCTGTGTGGATGGTGATCGCCTTGGTGCTGTTCACCGTCTTCAAGCAGTTCGATCGCAGCGCAACCCAGGGGACTCAGATCGGTTACTCGGACTTCCTTGAAGAAGTCCGCGCCAAGCGCATCAAGCAGGTGGTGCTGCAGGAAACCCCTGCAGGCACCGAGATCCAGGCAACGACCGGTGACGGCAACAAGCTTCGCACCACCGCGCCCTACATGGACCGCGGCCTGGTCGGCGACCTGATCAACTACGGCGTCAAGTTCGACGCCAAGCCCCGCGAAGAGCCCTCGGTCCTGATGAGCATCCTGCTCAGCTGGGGCCCGATGCTGCTGCTGATCGCCGTCTGGGTGTACTTCATGCGCCAGATGCAGGGCGGCGGCAAGGGCGGTGCGTTCAGCTTCGGCAAATCGAAGGCACGCATGCTCGACGAAGCCAACAACACGACCACCTTCGCCGACGTCGCCGGTTGCGACGAGGCCAAGGAGGAAGTGAAGGAGCTCGTCGACTTCCTGAAGGACCCGCAGAAGTTCCAGAAGCTGGGCGGCCGCATCCCGCGTGGCGTCCTGCTGGTCGGCCCTCCCGGCACCGGCAAGACGCTGCTGGCCAAGGCCATCGCCGGTGAAGCCAAGGTGCCGTTCTTCACGATCTCCGGTTCGGACTTCGTCGAGATGTTCGTCGGTGTCGGCGCGGCCCGTGTGCGCGACATGTTCGAGCAGGCCAAGAAGAGCGCGCCCTGCATCATCTTCGTCGACGAAATCGACGCGGTCGGTCGCCATCGCGGCGCCGGCCTGGGCGGTGGCAACGACGAGCGCGAGCAGACCCTCAACCAGATGCTGGTCGAGATGGATGGCTTCGACACCAACCTGGGCGTCATCGTGATGGCCGCGACCAACCGTCCGGACATCCTCGACCCGGCGCTGCTGCGTCCGGGCCGCTTCGACCGTCAGGTGTACGTCACGCTGCCGGATGTCCGCGGCCGCGAGCAGATCCTGAACGTGCACATGCGCAAGGTGCCGGTCGGCCAGGACGTCCGCGCCGACATCCTGGCGCGCGGCACCCCGGGCTTCTCCGGCGCCGATCTGGCCAACCTGGTGAACGAGGCCGCGCTGTTCGCCGCCCGCCGCAATGGCCGGGTGGTCGACATGCAGGACTTCGAGAAGGCCAAGGACAAGATCATGATGGGCCCCGAGCGGAAGTCCATGGTCATGCCCGAGGAAGAGCGCAAGAACACCGCCTATCACGAAGCCGGCCACGCGCTGGTGGCGCGCCTGCTGCCCAAGACCGATCCGGTCCACAAGGTGACGGTGATCCCGCGCGGCCGCGCGCTGGGCGTGACGATGCAGCTGCCGGAGGGCGACCGCTACAGCATGGACAAGGAGCGCATGCTCTCGACCATCTCGGTGCTGTTCGGCGGCCGCATCGCGGAAGAGGTCTTCATGAACCAGATGACGACCGGCGCCAGCAACGACTTCGAGCGGGCCACGGCGATCGCCCGCGACATGGTGACCCGCTACGGCATGACCGATGAGCTGGGCCCGATGGTCTACGCGGACAACGAAGGCGAGGTGTTCCTCGGCCGTTCGGTGACGAAGACGACTAACATGTCTGAAGAGACCATGCGCAAGGTCGACCAGGAGATCCGCAAGATCATCGACGAGCAGTACACCATCGCTCGCAACCTGATCGAGGAGCACAAGGACAAGATGCACGCGATGGCGACGGCGCTGCTCGAATGGGAAACCATCGACTCCGACCAGATCGACGACATCATGGACAACCGCCCCCCGCGTCCGCCCAAGGACTGGACGCCGCCGGCCAACAAGTCGGACAGCGGCGGCACCCCCGCGGTGAACACGGGCAGCGCTCCCGCCGCCGCCTGATCGTCGGGCAGTCAGCGCACAGGGGATATCCCTTTGAAAGGCCGGTCGAGAGACCGGCCTTTCTGCTTTCCGCCCGGCGAAGTTCACGACGGACCGTTGGCGGGCCGTTAGCGGACCGTTAGCGCCGCACCTCCGCGGCTTCCGTCATACTGTCCGCTTGGCGTGGCAGTTCCCAGCGCGATCTAGCGTGCCGCCGCGCGCCCGATGTCCTGCCGCCCATGACTGCTGCCTCGATCTGGAAAACCACCCGCTTCGATCTCGACCTGACGGAGCGCCCCCTGGTGATGGGCATCGTGAACGTGACGCCCGATTCGTTCTCCGACGGCGGCCAGCATGCCGAGGCGGCCAAGGCGATCGACTTCTGCGAGCGGCTGCTGGGCGAGGGCGTCGACATCCTGGACCTGGGCGGCGAATCGACGCGGCCCGGCGCTCCCCGGCTCGATGCCGACGAGGAATGGCGTCGCCTGGAGCCGGTCATGCGGGCGGTGCTGAATTTCGGCGTCCCGGTTTCCGTCGACACCTGCAAGACCGAGGTGATGCGCCGGGCCCTGGACCTTGGCGTCGACATCATCAACGACGTGCAGGCGCTGCGGGATGAGGGCGCCGATGCGCTGCTCGCGGAACATGGCAGCGCCGGCATCTGCCTGATGCACATGCGGGGCGAGCCCGCCGGCATGCAGCAGCTGACCGATTACGCGGATGTGGTGACCGAGGTGTCGGCGTTCCTGGATGAGCGGATGCGGTACCTGGTCACGCAGGGCGTCGCGGCCGAGCGGATCACGCTCGATCCGGGATACGGATTCGCCAAGACGGTCGACCAGAACCTGAGCCTGCAGCGCCGGCAGCGCGAACTGCTGTCGCTGGGGCGGCCGCTGCTGGTGGGGTGGTCGCGCAAATCGACCTTGGGAGCCGTGACGGGTCGGGCCGTCGACGAGCGCCTGCCGGCCAGCATTGGCGCGGCGCTGGCGTCGGTGGCCCTGGGCGCGCGGATCGTGCGCGTCCACGATGTCGGCGCCACGGTCGACGCGCTCAAGGTCTGGCAGGCTTTCGGCGCCCCACAAGGATGAACGGCCCGCGCCGTTCCCGGTCCACCCCCCCCCATCCCGCATCCCCCATCCCCCCGATTGCGGGCCCCCATCCTGGGCGAGGAGGGCCCGATACGGCTTCGGCGACAATCCGCGGATTCACGATTGGGAAGTCTCAGGAGGTTGCTTCAATGAGCCGCAAGTATTTCGGGACCGACGGCATCCGCGGGACCGTTGGCCGTACCCCCATCACGCCTGACTTCATGTTGCGGCTGGGCCATGCGGTGGGCCGGGTGCTCAAGCGCAGCTATGCCAAGCCCAGTGTCCTGATCGGCAAGGACACCCGCATCTCCGGCTACATGCTCGAGTCGGCGCTCGAGGCGGGCTTTGCCTCCGCCGGCGTCAACGTCCTCCTGACCGGTCCCTTGCCGACCCCGGGCGTCGCCTACCTGACCCGGGCGCTGCGGCAGCACCTGGGCGTGGTCATCTCGGCCTCCCACAATCCCTTCGCCGACAACGGCATCAAGTTCTTTTCCTCCAAGGGTGAGAAGCTGCCCGATGCCTGGGAGCTCGACGTCGAGGCCGTGCTGGACGAGCCGCCGGTCTGGGTGGATTCCGCCAGCCTCGGCCGGGCGCGCCGCCTGGACGACGCACAGGGCCGCTACATCGAGTTCTGCAAGGCCAGCTTCAGCGGCGACCTCAGCCTGCGTGGCATGAAGCTGGTGGTCGACGCCGCGCACGGCGCCGCCTACCAGGTGGCTCCGTCCGTGTTCCACGAACTGGGCGCGGAAGTGATCACCATCGGCAACAAGCCGGACGGCTACAACATCAACGACAAGGTCGGCGCCACGGCGCCCGAGGCCCTGGTCGCCGCCGTCAAGGAGCATCAGGCCGACTACGGCATCGCGCTGGACGGCGATGCCGACCGCCTGCAGATGGTCGACGGCGACGGCCGTCTCTACAACGGCGACGAGCTGCTGTACGTGATGGTGGCGGATCGCCTGGCGCGCGGAGAGCGCGTCCCGGGCGCCGTCGGCACGCTGATGACCAACATGGCGGTCGAGCTGGCGCTGCGCCAGCGGGATGTCGAGTTCGTGCGCGCCAAGGTGGGCGACCGGTACGTGCTCGAGGAACTGGCCGCTCGCGGCTGGCAGCTCGGCGGGGAGGGCTCCGGTCACCTGCTGGCGCTGGACCGTCACACCACGGGCGATGGCATCGTCAGCAGCCTGCTGGTGCTGGAAGCCGTCTGCCGCAGCGGCCGCCGCCTCGTCGACCTGCTGGACGGCGTCTCCCTGTTCCCGCAGACCTTGATCAATGTGCGCCTGCAGGCCGACCAGCAGGACTGGAAGAGCAACCCGGCGCTCGCCCGCACCGAGGCCGAAGTCATGGCCGAACTGGGCGATCGTGGCCGGGTGCTGATCCGCAAGTCCGGCACCGAGCCGCTGCTGCGCGTCATGGTCGAGGCGAGCGATGCCGGGCTGGCGCAACGTTGCGCGGAACGTCTGGCCGACGCGATCCGCAGTTGAGCCTCGTAAGCCTGGGCGGCACGCGCCGCTCCGGGCAGTCCGGAACGTGAAAAAGAGAGCCGCCGGCGCGAAAGCGTCGGCGGCTTTTTTCCGACTCATCGCCCCAGCACGGGCCCACACCGTCGTCGAAAGGGTTTTCTGCGCGGTCTGGCGGGCCCTGGAACGAAGATGACAGCGGGGTGAATCGAATATGACAATGGCCGCGACCCGGCCGCCCAAGCGCCATTTCTCCTCCGGGGCGCTCTCCGTAACGAGATTTTTCCGACCCGGGGTCAGCGTCACGGATGTGTCACATTGAGGTCATAGCATCCGCTCCGTTCGCCAACCAACCAAGCGATAGGACTGAATGACCATGAATCAATTGCGTGCTGGCCTGCTGTTCGCCGCTTGCGCCGCGATGTTCTCCGTGGCCCATGCTCAAGAGGTGACCGGCGCGGGTGCCTCCTTCCCGGCCCCCGTGTACGCCAAGTGGGCTGACGCCTACAACAAGGCCACCGGCGTCCGCATCAACTATCAGTCGGTGGGTTCTGGCGCCGGCATCAAGCAGATCCAGGCCAAGACCGTCGACTTCGGCGCGTCGGACGCCCCCCTGAAGGACGAGCAACTGGCCAAGGACGGCCTGGTCCAGTTCCCGACCGTGATCGGCGGCGTCGTGCCGGTCATCAACGTCAAGGGCATCACCCCCGGTCAGCTCAAGCTCAACGGCCAGATCCTGGGCGACATCTACCTGGGCAAGGTTGCCAAGTGGAACGACCCCGCCATCGCCGCCCTGAACCCAGGCGTGGCGCTGCCGGACGCCGCCATCGCCGTGGTTCGCCGCGCCGACGGCTCGGGCACCAGCTTCCTGTTCACGAACTACCTGTCCAAGGTCAATGCCGAGTGGAAGTCCAAGGTCGGTGAAGGCACCGCCGTGAACTGGCCCACCGGCGCTGGCGGCAAGGGCAACGAAGGCGTGTCGGCCTTCGTGACCCGCCTGCCGAACTCGATCGGTTACGTCGAGTACGCCTACGCCAAGCAGAACAAGATGACCTACGTGCTGATGAAGAACGCCGCCGGCAACTTCGTCAGCCCCAGCGACGACGCCTTCAAGGCCGCTGCCGCCGGTGCCAAGTGGAACGAATCGTTCTACCAGGTGCTGACCGAGCAGGCCGGCAAGGACAGCTGGCCCATCACCGGCGCGACCTTCATCCTGATGCACGCCGCCCAGGACAAGCCGGCCCAGGCCGCCGCCGCGCTGAAGTTCTTCGACTGGGCCTACACCCAGGGCGACAAGACCGCCGACGAGCTGGACTACGTGCCGCTGCCGGCCGCCGTCAAGGACCTGGTCCGCAAGCAGTGGGCCGATCACGTGAAGGACGGTTCGGGCAAGGCCGTCAGCTTCAAGTGATCCTCGCCTGACGACACAGCCCGGTGACCCGCGTCGCGGCCACCGGGCTTTCGCACAAGAATTCCAGACACTCCCAGCGGAGGCCCCGTGGCCGCAATACTTCCAGCCAATTCCATCGACCGAGATCGCGGCCAGGAGCGCGCCCAGCCCGACGGTCGTCCGCCGCAGCGCCGACGCGTCGCGCCCTGGGCCGACACCGTGTTCTCGGCGCTGACGCACGGCGCGGCCTGGCTCACGCTGGCGCTGCTGGCCGGCATCATCGGCTCGCTGCTGATCGGAGCCGCGCCCGCGATCAAGCAGTTCGGCCTGAACTTCCTGATCACCGCGGACTGGGATCCGGTGCAGGAGAAGTTCGGCGGCCTGGTGATGATCTACGGCACGCTGATGACCTCGCTGATCGCGCTGCTGATCGCGGTGCCGGTGAGCTTCGGCATCGCGCTGTTCCTGACCGAGCTCGCGCCGGGCTGGCTGCGCCGCCCGCTGGGCATCGCCATCGAGCTGCTGGCCGCGGTGCCGTCGATCGTCTACGGCATGTGGGGCCTGCTGGTGTTCGGGCCGATCCTGGCGACCTACGTGCAGCAGCCGCTGCAATCCCTGCTGGGCGGCGTGCCCTACCTGGGCGCGCTGGTGTCCGGCCCGCCGGTGGGCATCGGCATCCTCTCGGCCGGCATCATCCTGGCCATCATGATCATCCCGTTCATCGCCTCGGTGATGCGTGACGTCTTCGAGGTCACGCCCGCGATGCTCAAGGAGTCGGCCTACGGCCTGGGCTCCACGACCTGGGAAGTGGTCTGGAAGGTCGTGCTGCCGTACACCAAGACCGGTGTCGTGGGCGGCATCATGCTGGGCCTGGGCCGCGCGCTGGGCGAGACCATGGCGGTCACCTTCGTGATCGGCAACATGAACCAGCTGAACTCGCTGTCGGTCTTCGAGGCCGCCAACAGCATCACCTCGGCGCTGGCCAACGAATTCGCCGAAGCCGGCGCGGGCCTGCACCAGGCCTCGCTGATCTACCTGGGCCTGGTCCTGTTCTTCATCACCTTCGTGGTGCTGGCGTTCTCCAAGGTCCTGCTCAACAAGCTCAAGAAGAACGAGGGAGCCCGCTCATGAGCGCCACCAACGCCAAGCGCCTGGCGATGTACAACAAGCGCAAGCGCGTCAACCAGATCGCGCTGACGCTGTCGATGGGCGCGATGGGATTCGGCCTGGTCTGGCTGATCTGGATCCTGCTCGAGACCTTGATCCAGGGCGTCGGCGGCCTGACGATCGCGACCTTCACGCAGATGACGCCGCCGCCGATGGCGGACGAGGGCGGCCTGGCCAACGCGATCTACGGCTCGCTGCTGATGGTCGGCCTGGCGACCTGCGTCGGCACGCCGATCGGCGTGCTGGCGGGTGTCTACCTCGCGGAGTACGGCCAGAAGACCTGGCTCGGCGCCTCGGTGCGCTTCATCAACGACATCCTGCTGTCGGCGCCGTCGATCGTCGTGGGCCTGTTCATCTACACGGTCGTCGTCACGCGGATGAAGTCGTTCTCGGCGCTGGCCGGCATCCTGGCGCTGGCGCTGATCGTCATCCCGGTGGTGATCCGCACCACCGAGAACATGCTGAGCCTGATCCCCAACGCGCTGCGCGAAGCCGCCTACGCGCTGGGCACGCCCAAGTGGAAGGTCATCCTGACCGTGACGCTGAAAGCGGCGCGCGCCGGCGTCGTGACCGGCGTGCTGCTGGCGCTGGCCCGCATCTCGGGCGAGACCGCGCCGCTGCTGTTCACCGCGCTGTCCAACCAGTTCTGGACCAGCTCGCTGGGCAGCCCGATGGCCAGCCTGCCCGTGACCATCTTCAAGTTCGCGATGAGCCCCTACGAGAACTGGCAGAAGCTCGCCTGGGCCGGCGTCTTCATCATCACCATCGGCGTGCTGCTGCTCAACATCGCGGCCCGCGTGCTGTTCAAGGAAAAGCATTGACCGGCTGACTGCCGCCGGAGCCGCATGCTCCGGCGCCTCACGATCAACGAATCCCACGAATCGAGAAACAACATGGACGTCAAAGTCGACATGCCGGTGACCGAGAAGGCGAAGCTCTCGGTGAAAAACCTGAACTTCTACTACGGCAGCTTCCACGCGCTGAAGAACATCAACCTGGACATCCCCGAGAACAAGGTCACCGCCTTCATCGGGCCGTCGGGCTGCGGCAAGTCCACGCTGCTGCGCACGTTGAACCGGATGTTCGAGCTCTATCCGGAGCAGCGCGCCGAAGGCCAGATCCTGCTGGACGGCGAGGACATCCTCACCAGCAAGGAAGACGTGTCGCTGATCCGCGCCAAGGTCGGCATGGTGTTCCAGAAGCCGACGCCGTTCCCGATGTCGATCTACGACAACATCGCCTTCGGCGTGCGGCTGTTCGAGACGCTGTCGCGCGTCGAGATGGACGAGCGCGTCGAATGGGCGCTGAAGAAGGCCGCGCTGTGGAACGAGGTCAAGGACAAGCTGAACCAGAGCGGCTCGGGCCTGTCGGGCGGCCAGCAGCAGCGCCTGTGCATCGCGCGCGGCATCGCCATCAAGCCGGAAGTGCTGCTGCTGGACGAACCCTGCTCGGCGCTGGACCCGATCTCCACCGGCAAGATCGAGGAGCTGATCCACGAGCTCAAGCACGACTACACCGTCGCGATCGTGACCCACAACATGCAGCAGGCCGCCCGCTGCTCGGACTACACCGCCTACATGTACCTGGGCGACCTGATCGAATTCGGACCGACCGCGGAGCTCTTCATGAAGCCCAAGCGCAAGGACACCGAGGACTACATCACGGGTCGTTTCGGTTAATCAGAGGGGAGCGAAGACCATGACTGACAAGCATCTGTCCACCCAATTCGACGCCGAACTCAGCGGCATCTCCACCCGCGTGCTCGAGATGGGCGGCCTGGTCGAATCGCAGGTCGCGCAGGCCGTCGAGGCGCTGGGCACCTTCAGCGGCGACATCGCCAGCCACGTCCTCAAGCAGGAAGAGATCGTCAACACGATGGAGATCGAGATCGATCGCGACCTGTCGACGATCATCGCCCGCCGCCAGCCGACGGCGCGCGACCTGCGCCTGCTGATCGCCGTGTCCAAGACGATCGCCAACCTCGAGCGCGTCGGCGACGAGGCCGCCCGCATCGCCCGCACCGTGCAGCGCCTGATCAACACCGGCGTGTCCAGCCGGCTGCGCCTGCCGATGTCGGACCTGTCGTACGAGGCCGAGCTGGCCACCGCGCAGCTGCGCAAGGCGCTGGACGCGTTCGCGCGGCTGGACGTGGACCGCGCGCTGGAGGTGCTCAAGGCCGACGACCAGATCGACAAGGAGTTCGACGGCCTGATGCGCAAGCTCATCACCTACATGATGGAAGACCCGCGCACCATCTCGTCGTCGATCGACCTGGTCTTCGTGGCCAAGGCGATCGAGCGCGTGGGCGACCATGCCAAGAACCTGGCCGAGGTCATCATCTACGTGGTCAAGGGCACCGACGTCCGCCACAACACGCCCGACGCCGTCGAGCACATGGTGCGCTGAGCACCGATCGCGATCCTCCCGTGCGGCCCGGCCCCGATCGGGGTGCCAGGACCGGCGGGACCGAATAAGAGGAGTTACCCCGCATGAGTCGCATCCTGGTCGTCGAGGACGAATCCGCCATCGCTGAACTGATCTCCATCAACCTGCGCCACGCCGGTTATGAGGTCACGCTGGCCGGCAATGCCGAGCAGGCGCAATTGGAAGTGGACCGCGTGCTGCCGGATCTGGTCGTGCTCGACTGGATGCTGCCGGGCCAGACCGGCCTGGCGCTGGCGCGCCAATGGCGTGGCGCGACCCGCACCCGCGAGCTGCCCATCATCCTGCTGACGGCGCGCGCGGAGGAGGTCGACAAGGTCTCCGGCCTGGATGCCGGTGCCGACGACTACCTGACCAAGCCGTTCTCCACCAACGAGCTGCTGGCCCGCATCCGCGCGGTGCTGCGCCGCAAGGCGCCCGAGGCACTGGACACGGCGGTCGAGGTCGGCGGCCTGGTGCTGGACCCGGGCACGCGCCGCGTCAGCCGCGAGGGCGTGGAGGTCAAGCTCGGCCCGACCGAGTTCCGCCTGCTGCACTTCTTCATGACGCACCCGGAGCGCGTGCATAGCCGCTCGCAGTTGCTGGACCGCGTCTGGGGCGACCACGTGTTCATCGAGGAACGCACCGTCGACGTCCACGTCAAGCGCCTGCGCGAGGCGCTGGAGAAGGTCAGCTGCGCCCGCATGATCGAAACGGTGCGCGGCGCCGGCTACCGACTGACCCAGCAGAGCAGCGCCCTGTCGGCCTGAGGACGCGTCCATGGCATGGATGTTGTCGCGGGTGCTGATGCTGGTGCTGGGCACCGGCGTGGCGGGGGGACTAGGCTACTGGTTGGGGGAATGGATGCGGATGCCGCAGCTGGCGGCGGCGCTGGCCGCGGCGGCGGCCGTCATCCTGATGGCCGTCTGGGACGCGGCGCGGGCGCATCGGCTGGTGACCTGGCTGCGCGGCGACCAGAACGACGATGCGCCCCGGCTTGGCGGCATGTGGGGCGAGATGGCTTACCGCGTCGAACGCGGCCTGCGCGACCGGGAGCGCCGCTACGACCGCGAGCGCCAGCAGCTCGAGCAGTTCCTGCTGGCGATCGAGGCTTCCCCCAATGGCGTGATCCTGCTCGACGGCCAGGACCACATCCAATGGTGCAACGTCGTCGCCGGCGACCATTTCTCGCTGGACCCGCAGCGCGACAAGCTGCAGCGGATCACCAACCTGGTCCGGTATCCGGCCTTCGTCTCCTACCTGCAGAACGGCAACTTCCAGCAGCCGCTGACGCTGACCAACACCCGCGCGAAATCCACGCTCCAGGTGCTGGTGCGCGATTACGGCGTCGGCGGGGAGTCGCGCAAGCTGGTGCTGTCGCTGGATGTGACGGACCGCGAGCGCAACGAGGCGATGCGGCGTGATTTCGTGGCCAACGTGTCGCATGAGATCCGCACGCCGCTGACGGTGCTGGCCGGCTTCATCGAGACCATGGCCAGCCTGCAACTGACCGAAGCCGAGCGCAAGCGCGTGCTGCACCTGATGCAGCAGCAGACGACGCGGATGCAGACCCTGGTCGGTGACCTGCTGACGCTGGCGCAACTCGAGGGCAGTCCGCGGCCGGCCGCCGATCACTGGATCGCGCTGGATCCGCTGCTGGCGCGCGTCGGCGCCGACGCGCAGGCGCTGTCCAACGGGCGGCATGAACTGGTCTGCGAGCGCCAGACTGGCGTCGAGCTGGCGGGCGTCGAGACCGAAATCCTCAGCGCGATCGCCAACCTGGTCAGCAACGCGGTGCGCTACACGCCGGAAGGCGGGCGCATCGAGCTGCAATGGCGCTGGACGCCGGACCATGGCGGCGAGATCTCGGTGATCGACAACGGCCCTGGCATCGCGCGCGAGCACCTGCCGCGGCTCACGGAGCGCTTCTATCGCGTCGACGGCAGCCGCTCGCGCGATACCGGCGGCACCGGGCTGGGACTGTCCATCGTCAAGCACGTGGTCCAGCGCCATGGCGGGGAACTGCGCATCGACAGCGAGCCGGGCAAGGGCTCCAGCTTCCGGCTCAAATTCCCGGCCACGCGCGTCCGGTTGGCGGATTCGCCGGCGATGGGGGATGAGGCCGCCCCGGCGGCGCTGGCGGGCGGCGAAGGGCTTTGAGGCGCGGCGGCGTCGGGAAGGCTCAGCGGTCCTTCTGCATGACCAGGTAGGTGGCGAAGCGGTCCGTCGGACGGCGGACGACGCCCAGGACCTTCCAGCCGCTCGGCGGCGTCGGCGTGCCTTCGGCCTGCACCGAGATCGCGATCGAGCAGGCGGTGGCGGCCAGGTTCTGGGTGGCATCGACGCGCCAGTGGCCCTGGAACTCCAGCGCGGCCAGCGCATGCGTCGGCAGGCTCGGCGCGGCGATGCAGTCGACATCTCTCGGCACGTGCGCCGCGATGCGGTCGACCAGCGGCTTGTTGCTGCGCGCGTAGTTCAGCGGATGCAGGCCCAGGGTCATCGCCAGCAACCAGGCCAGCGCCACGCCGCCGGCCGGCAGCGCCAGGCTCTTCCAGATCGCGTGGCGGTGGCGGGCGGTGCGCCAGCGCACCAGCCACAACCAGGCCAAAGTGCCGAGCAGGGCCAGCACGAAGGTGAGCAGGCTGAATTCCGGCTCATAGCCCTGGGCCAGCTTGCGGACGTTGGCCAGGAACTTGGCCGGCCAACCAACCTGCAGCGCGGTGTAGTACAGCCACAGGAAGATCGCGCCGGCGGTGAAGAAGAACACCGAGAACCAGTCGAGCAGCGCGCTGGCGCTGCGCTGGAAGGTCGGCAGCGCGAAGCTCGCCAGCACCGCCAGCGGCGGCAGCGCGAGCAGCATGGCGCGGTCGTCGGCGCCCATCAGCAGGCTGGTCAGCAGCGGCACCAGCGAGGCCAGCAGCGGCACGGACAGGTGGCGCCGCATCAGGTGCGAGCGCCAGCGCCACAGCGACCAGGCCGCCAGCGGCCAGGCCGGCCAGCAGAACCAGCCCAGCAGGCGCAGCCAGTCCAGCACACTGCGTTCGCTGGCCTTGACGCGCCAGGCCCAGCCGTGCATCGGCCAGGCCACGAGCGCCGCCAGCGCCATCGCGCCGAGGATCCACGGCAGGAACTTGCGGGCGTCCTCGTAGGTCGAGCGGTAACACAGCCACAGCGCGCCGATGGACAGCGCCAGCGCGACGGCCGGCGCGCCGCTGGTCGCGAGCACCGGCAGCGCGGTGAACATCGCGGCGCGCGCCTTCCCTCTGCGGAAGGGGAGCGCCGCGAGGCTGTAGACGAAGAGGGTGATGCCCAGCAGTTGGAGGATCTCGGGCGTGATCTCGTGGCCCAGGCGCAGCAGGCCGACGCTGGCGATCAGCGCCAGCAGGCAGCCGTCGGCCATGGCGCGGGCGTAGTCAACCGCATGGGCCTCGCCGCCGAAGGCGAAGGCGACCGGCTGGGCGGCCTCGGTGCGGGCCAGGTGCAGGCAGCTGTACCAGGCCAGCGCCAGCACCGCCGCTAGCATCAGGCCGAAGGGGATGCGTGCCGCCACCGAGGGCTCCAGGAAAGGCAGCAGCTTGATGCCCAGCGCGCCGACCCAGTAGGGCAGCAGACCGCCATCCGCAGGCAGGCCGGCGATCGCGGGCTGCAGCCACGGCGCATGGCCCTGCGCGATGCTGGCGATGAAGCCGTAGGCGGTGAGATCGGCGTTGCGCCACGGGTCACGGCCGAACAGGCCGGGCAGCACGTAGGCCGCGCACAGCAGCAGCAGGGCCCAGCGAGGGATCGGGTGCGTGCTGCGCTCGGCCACGACGGCCGGGGTGGGCAGATTCATGCGCGTCTGTCTCGTTGTCGTTGTGAATGCCGGTGCGCATCATGCCGCAGCTTCGGTGCCCTCGGGACGACTCTGCTGACAGCGCACGGTAAAGGGCTCGAGGGCCGCGACGCGCTGTCCCGGGCGGGAGCGACGCGGCGCCGGCGGGCCGGAAGGCGTGACGCCGCGCGGCGCCATGAAAAAAGGCAGCCGGTGTGGCTGCCTTCTTCGCGGGGACCGGAGAGCATCCGGTCGGGGAGGGCGCTCAGGCCTTCTTGCGCAGGTTCGCAAACTTGTTGCGGAACTTCTCGACGCGGCCACCCAGGCTGTCGACGCTCTTCTGCGTGCCGGTGTAGAACGGGTGCGATTCGCTGGAGGTTTCCAGCTTGACCAGCGGCAGTTCGCGGCCGTCGTCCAGCTTGATCGATTCCTTGGTCACCACCGTCGAGCGGATGATGAACTGGGCGCCGTTGGACTGGTCCACGAAGACCACGTCACGGTAGTTGGGGTGAATGCCTTCTTTGGCCATCTCGCTTACCTCGCTGCAGTGCCGCCAGCCACACCGCCCCTTGCAGTGCACTTGTCGACAGCGGAAAAACGCGGAGTATAGCTGAAATGAAGGAAGCCGCCCAGAGGGCGGCTTCCGTGAAGTCCTTGGCAGGGCCGGTATCAGCCGCCTCTGCGCATCATGTCGAAGAAGTCGTGGTTGTTCTTCGAGGACTTCATCTTGTCGAGGATGAACTCCATCGCCTCGATCTCGTCCATCGGGTAGAGCAGCTTGCGCAGGATCCAGGCCTTCTGGAGGATCTCCGGCTTGAGCAGCAGTTCCTCGCGGCGCGTGCCCGACTTGTTCAGCAGGATCGACGGGTAGACCCGCTTCTCGGCCATGCGGCGATCCAGGTGGATCTCGCAGTTGCCGGTGCCCTTGAACTCTTCGTAGATCACCTCGTCCATCTTGGAACCGGTGTCCACCAGCGCGGTGCCGATGATGGTCAGCGAGCCGCCTTCCTCGATGTTGCGCGCCGCGCCGAAGAAGCGCTTGGGGCGCTGCAGCGCGTTGGCGTCCACGCCGCCGGTCAGCACCTTGCCGGAGCTGGGCAGCACGTTGTTGTAGGCGCGGGCCAGGCGGGTGATCGAGTCCAGCAGGATGATCACGTCCTTTCTCAGCTCGACCAGGCGCTTGGCGCGCTCGATGACCATCTCGGCGACCTGCACGTGGCGGGCGGCCGGTTCGTCGAAGGTGGAGCTGATGACCTCGCCGCGCACGGTGCGCTGCATCTCGGTCACTTCCTCGGGGCGCTCGTCCACCAGCAGCACCATCAGGTGGGCGTCGGGATAGTTGGCCGCGATCGAGTGCGCCAGGTGCTGCATCATCATCGTCTTGCCCGACTTGGGCGGCGCGACGAGCAGCGCGCGCTGGCCCTTACCGAGCGGGGCGATCAGATCGATGATGCGGCTGGTGATGTTGTCCTCGCCGCGGATGTCGCGCTCGAGCTTGAACTGCTCCTTCGGGAAGAGCGGCGTCAAGTTCTCGAACATGATCTTGTGCTTGGACTCCTCCGGCGTCAGGCCGTTGACGCGGTCCACCTTCACCAGCGCGAAGTAGCGTTCGCCGTCCTTGGGGACTCGAACCTCGCCTTCGATCATGTCGCCGGTGTGCAGGTTGAAGCGGCGGATCTGACTCGGCGACAGGTAGATGTCGTCGGTGGACGCCATGTAGCTGGTCTCGGGCGAGCGCAGGAAGCCGAAGCCGTCCGGCAGCACTTCCAGCACGCCGTCGCCGAAGACCTGTTCGCCGGCCTTGGCGCGCTTTTTCATGATCGCGAACATCAGCTCCTGCTTGCGCATGCGAGCGACGTTGTCGATCTCCAGCTCTTCGCCCATCTTGATCAGGGCGGAGACGTGAAGCGCCTTCAGTTCAGAAAGATGCATGGGGGGGTTGACCCGGTCTGTCGTCCAGGGCCTGCCAAGGCCAGGGACACAAACAACGGCGAGCCCAAGGGACGCGCTGCCGCGTTGCTGCGGACGGAGAGGATGCGTGGAGACTTGGGCGCCGAGTCCACGCGCTCACCCGGAACGTCGACGGCGTCCGAGGACGCCGCGCTGCCCGGGAGGGCGTGTTGGCAAGTTGTCCACCGGAGCCGCATGGGCCCCGGCGGATCGGATGATTATAGGTGGGCGTCCAGGAACGACGTCAACTGGGCCTTGGACAGGGCGCCGACCTTGGTGGCGGCGAGCTGGCCGCCCTTGAACAGCATCAGCGTCGGGATGCCGCGGATGCCGAACTTGGCGGGCACCTCGCGGTTGTCGTCGACGTTGAGCTTGGCGATCTGCAGCCGGTCGCCGTAGTCCTTGGCCACTTCGTCCAGGATGGGGGCGATCATCTTGCAGGGGCCGCACCACTCGGCCCAGTAGTCCACCAGCACGGGCTTGTCGGACTGGATGACGTCGCTGTCGAACGAGGCGTCGGAGATGTGTTTGATCTGTTCGCTGCTCATGGAGATGGTCCTTGCGTGATGTCCCTGTCGGGCGGATGCCTCGGGATGGGCGGCCGGCCGGGCGACAATATGTGCCGCCTCGGGAGCCCCAGGGTTGCAGGGCGAGCGACGATTCTCACACAAGCCCGGAAACCTCGGCCCGAGTAGGCGCTCCAGCCACATGACGGTGCGCAGGGCGGATCTCAAGGCGCGGGGGCCGAGGATTTCGCTATCGTCGCGATTCGCGGAATGCCGCCGTCCCACCCCTCAATCCCTCCTTCGCCAGAGTCCGCCACCGCCTTGACGCCTCAGTCGACCCCGCCGATGCCCCCGCCGATGCCCCGGACGACGTCCGCTCCGGACCTGTCGCCGTCGCTCCCGCGCGCGACGGCGACCGTCGACTTCCCGTTGCTGCCCGCCCACACCAGTGCCGCGATCTGGGACGGCGTCGCGCGCCGCGCCGCGCAGTGGCTGGAGGCCAACGGCCTGGCGGCCCGCGACGCGGTGCTGCTGCTGCCCTTCGCGCAGCACCTGCAGCCCGCCCGGCTGGCCTGGATGAAACTCTCGCGCTGGCAGCCGCGCATCGAGACAACCCGCAGCCTGGCTTCGGCGCTGGGCCCGAGCCCGCTCCCGCAGGCCCGTCAGATCACCGGCGACGCCGCCATCGACGCCCTGGCCGCGCGCGCGCTGCTGCGAAGCCAGAGCTGGGCCGAGGCGCTGCGCGAGCAGGACCCGCGGGCCCACGACGCGGCGGTGCTGCGGCTGGTCGAGTCCGCGCATGTGCTGGCGCGCGAGGCGACGCTGCGGGATCCGGCGCGGCGCGCGGCGTTCTGGGACGACGGCCGGCTGGCGCTGGCGCAGCAGGGCGGCGTCGGTCACCTGGAGCGCGCGCTGCTGGCGGTCGCGCTCGAATGGGCGGCCGCCGACGGCCGCGCGCCGGCGACCGATGCGCTCTTCCACCTGCGCCCCAGCGCCTGGCTCCACCTGCAATGCGGCGGGCCCGACGCGCTGGCCGAGGCGCTGCTGGCCAGTGCCGAGGCGGCCGGCATCCCCTGCCTGCGCCTGAACGCCGACCTGCCGCTGGACACGGCCTTCGACGGCGGCGCGCCGGTCGGGCGGCTGGAACAGGCGGTCTGCGAGGACTTCGAGGACCTCGCGCAGTGCAGCGCCGCGTCGGTGCTGGACCACCTGCAGGCCGGGCGCGCGCCGGTGGCGCTGATCGCGCAGGACCGGGTGCTGCTGCGCCGGGTGCGCGCGCTGCTGGAGCGGCAGGGCCTGGGCATCAAGGACGAGACCGGCTGGACGCTCGCCACCACCGCGCCGGCCGCGCAGCTGATGGCGCTGCTACGCGCGGCGCGGCGCGAGGCGACGGTCGACGAGTGGCTGGCCTGGCTGAAGACGCCGCTGGCGGCGTCGCTGCGGGAACACGGCGGCAGCGCGTCGCTGAGCGCGCTGGAGAGCCACTGCCGCAAGCGCGGCTGGTCCTCGCCGCAGGCGGTGCGCGCCGAGCGCCTGCCCGCCGGCAGCGCGCGCCTGTGGACGGCCGCGCGCGAGGCGCTGGCGCCGCTGCAGCTGCGCGGCGCGCAGGCGCTCGAGCAATGGATCGCCGCGCTGACGCAGACGCTGCAGCAGCTCGGCGCCGACGAGCAGCTCAAGCGCCAGCCGGCCGGCGGGCCGCAGGTGCTGGATGCGCTCTGGCTGAGCAAGACGCCCTGGCCGGGATCCGGGCACGAGGCGGTGCTGCGGGAGGCGCAGCTGAGCGCGGCGGAGTTCGTCGACTGGGTGTCGCAGACGCTCGAGGCGGGCGAGTACAAGCCGCCGCTGGAGGGCGGGCTGCAGGTCATGATCACGCCGCTCGCGCGGACGATGCTGCGCCCGTTCGGCGCCATCGTGCTGCCCGGCGCGGACGCCGCGACGCTCGGGCCGGTGCCGCCCGGCCCGGCCTTGATCGGCGACGGGCTGGCGCGCCAGCTGGGCCTGCCGACCGCCGAGGACAAGCGCCAGGCGCTCGCCTGGCAGTTCGCGCAGCTGCTGCGGGCGCCGGCGGTGACGCTGCTGCGCCGCGGTCACCTGGGCAGCGAGCCGCTGGCGGCCAGCCCTCTGCTGGAGCGGCTCGAGCTGGCGCTGCGGGCGGTGGGGGCGAGCTTGCCGGCGTGGCGAGACCCTCGCATCGAGGTGGCCGCGCAGGGCGCGCCGGCGGACCGGGCCGCGGCGCGCGCCGGCGGGCGGCTGCCGGCGGCGCTGAGCGCCAGCGCGGTGGAGTCGCTGCGCCAGTGCCCGTACCAGTTCTTCGCCCGCGTGCTGCTGGGGCTGCGCGAGGCCAACGAGCTGGAGGTCCAGGCCGACAAGCGTGACTACGGCACCTGGCTGCATGCGGTGCTGCACCAGTTCCACACCGAGCGGGTGGAGGGACTCGACCCGGCGCTCGACGACGCCGCGCGGCTGCAGCGCGCGGCGCAGGACCAGATGCGTGAGCTGGGGCTGGCGCCGGCGGAGTTCCTGCCGTATTCGGCGAGCTTCGCGCGCTTCCTGCCGGCCTACCTGGACTGGCTGGCCGAGCGGGAGTCCGAGGGACAGCGCTTCGAGCGCGGCGAGGTCGATCGCCGCGTGCGCCCGTGGGCCGGGATCGAGCCGGCGCTGGAGGACCTGGCGCTGCTGGGCCGCATCGACCGGGTGGACGGGTCGCCGGAGGGGCAACTGCTCGTCGACTACAAGACCGGCAGCGTCAAGGGCCTCAAGGACAAGGTCGCGAATCCGCTCGAGGATACGCAGCTCGCCGTTTATGCCGTATTGATGGGGCATTCGGGCTCCCACGCACCGCTCCGCGCGCAATACCTGGCCCTGGACGATTCGAAGGGCATCACCCCGATCGAGCACGAGGACGTCGCCACCACCGCCGCCGTCATGCTGGACGGCCTGCGCGGCGACCTGATGGCCATCCACGCGGGCGATCCGCTGCCCGCGCTGGGCGAGGGCGTCGCGTGCGCCTACTGCGAGATGCGCGGCCTGTGCCGTCGCGACGATTGGGAAGGAGCCGCGCCGTGACCGGCTCGACGGACATGACGACCGACATCGCGACCGACGCCTTCGCCGGCACCGCGGCCGCCTACACCCTCGACGGCGCGCCGGTCGCGCGCGAGCGCTTCTACGCGCTGGCCTGCGACCCGGCGCGCAGCGTCGTCGTCGAGGCCTGCGCCGGCGCGGGCAAGACCTGGATGCTGGTGTCGCGCATCCTGCGCGCGCTGCTGGACGGCGCCCGGCCGCAGGACATCGTCGCGATCACCTTCACCCGCAAGGCGGCCGGCGAGATGCGCGCCCGCCTGAACGAGTGGCTGCATGAATTCGCCCACTGCGACGACGCGGGCCGCGTGCTCGCGCTGCGCCAGCGCGGCCTGCCGCAGGCCCAGGCCGAGGCGCTCGCTCCGCGGCTGGCGACGCTGCAGCAGCGCCTGCTGCAGGAAGCGCGGCCGGTGGAGATCCGCACCTTCCACGCCTGGTTCTCCCAGCTGCTGCGCGCCGCGCCGCTGGAACTGCTGCGCGCGCAGGGGCTGTCGCCGGAGCTGCAACTGCTGGAGGACGAGACCGACCTGATGCCCGAGCTGTGGCAGCGCTTCCACGCGGCCGTGCTGGCGGACGAATCGCTGCTGGCGATCTATCGCGAGCTCTGCCTGGTCCACGGCCGCAACAAGCTGCAGGACTGGCTGATGGCGGCCTTCGACAAGCGCGTCGAGCTGCGCCTGGCGCAGGCGCACGGACGACTGATGGACAGCGTGCCGACGGCAGCCGAGGTGGTGCCCGAACTGGCCGCGTTCGCCGATCCGATCGACGCCTTCACCGCGATGCGCGGCGAGCTGCAGGCGCTCGCCGCCGAGCTGGGGCAGGGGCGCAACAAGACGCAGAAGGCCGCGGCGCTGGCGCTGGAGGCGGCGCTGTCGGCGCCCCGGGACGAGCCGCAGGCTGAAGCCCGCGCGCTCGCCGCGGTGCGCGCCGAACTCTTCACGCAGAAGGGCACGCTGGTGAAGGCGCTGGGCGACTCGCCGCTGCTGCTCGACCTGGGCGACCGGCTCGCCCGGCTGCAGCTGGCGCTGGACCAGGCCGACGCGCGCGCCTGGCACCAGCAGATGTGCGGGCTCGCGCTGACGCTGCTGGAGGCCTTCGAGCGCCTGAAGCGGGAGCGTGGCCTCGTCGACATGAACGACCTCGAGCGCGGCGCGCTGGCGCTGCTCGGCGACGCCGAGCTGTCGGGCTGGGTGCAGGAGCGGCTGGACAGCCAGGTGCGACACCTGCTGATCGACGAATTCCAGGACACCAGCCCGCTGCAGTGGCACGCGCTGTACGCGTGGCTGTCGGGTTATGTCGGCGCCGGGGGCGGCGCCAGCGGGCAACGGCCGCCCTCGGTGTTCATCGTGGGCGATCCCAAGCAGAGCATCTACCGCTTCCGACGCGCCGAACCGCGCGTCTTCGCCGCGGCGCGGGACTTCGTCCGCGAAGGCCTGGACGGCGTGCTGCTGGCCTGCGACCACACGCGGCGCAACTCGGCGCCGGTGCTGGCGGCGGTGAACGCGGTGTTCGAGCAGGCCAGCCTGGCGCAGCAGTACACCGGCTTCCGGGCCCACACCACCGAGGCGGGCGGCGGCGATCCGCTGGATGGCGTCCACTTCATCGCGGGCGACGAGGCGGACGACGAGGAATCCGCGGCGTCCACGCGCGACGCGGACACCTGGCGCCCGAGCCTGACCGAGCCGCGGCGCGAGCCGGAACTGCATCGCCGTGAAGCGGAGGCCCAGCGCATCGCCGCCTGCATCGCGGCGTTGTTGAGGGACGGTCAGGTGCAGCCGGGCGACGTGTTCGTGCTGGCGCGCAAGCGCGAGGGACTGCGGGTGCTGGCGCAGGTGCTCAAGGGCTTGGGCATCGCGCATGCGGCGCCGGAGGACATGGCGCTGCTCGACGCGCCGGACGTGCGGGACCTGCTCGCGCTGCTGGATGCGCTGGCGTCGAGCGGGCATCAGCTGTCGCTGGCGCATGCGCTGCGCAGCCCCTTGTTCGGCGCCACCGAGGCCGACCTGCTGTGGCTCGCGGCCGAGTCGCGCTCCGCGCATTGGCTCGGCCAGGAGCCGCCGCAAGCGCGCCGGTCGACGCCCGCGGTCGATGAAGCGCCTCTGGCTGACGACGCGCCGCCGAACGGCTCGGCGGACAGTGACGAATCCGCAGTCAGCTCGACCGGGCCGGTCACGCGCTCCTGGTGGGAGGTCCTGCTGCAGGCCGAGCCTGCGTCGCTGAGCGAGCCGCTGCGACGCGCGCAGGGCCTGTTGTCGCGCTGGGCGTCGGTGGCCGCGCTGCGCAGCCCGCACGACCTGCTGGATGAGATCGTCGACGAGGGCGACCTGATGGCTCGCCTGGCCGCCGCCGTGCCGGCCAGCGAGCGCCGTGCGCGACTGCATGCGGTCGAGGCGCTGCTGGCGCTGGCGCTGGAGCTCGACGGCGGGCGCTATGCCGGCTTGTACGGCTTCGTGCGCGCGCTGAAGAGCCGCGCGCTGAAGCTGGCCGCGCCCGCCGAGCCCGACGCGGTGCAGCTGCTGACGGTGCATGGCGCCAAGGGCCTGGAGGCCAAGGTCGTGGTTCTGATGGACGCGGAAGCCGGGCCGGCGCGCGCCGAGAGCATGGCGCTGGCGATCTCGTGGCCGGTACAGGAGCCGGTGCCGCGGACCGTGGCCTTCATCGTCTCGGAGGCGAAACCGCCGCCGTCGCTGCAGGCGCTGCTCGACGACGAGAAGGAGCAACGCCAGCGCGAGGAGCTGAACGCGCTCTATGTCGCCATGACCCGGGCGCGTCATCGGCTGCTGCTGAGCCGCACGCCGGCCAAGCGCCAGAGCGCATCGGCGAGTTGGTGGGCGCGGGTGCAGCCGCACGCGGCGCCGCTGGTGGTGCCGGAGCTCGACGCGGGCGTCGATGTCGATGCCGCCAACGCTGAGGAGGCCGCTCGTGCCGCGCATGTCGCTGGCGTTGCCACCGTGGCCCGCTTGAAGCTGCTGCCGCGCGTCGCGCCGCTGCCCGCCGAGGCGGTCGATGGGATGGGCGCCGAGGTCGGCCAGAGCCCGGACGAGGTCGACGAAAGCGCCGCGCTCGGCGAGGCGCTGCATCGCGTGCTGGAGTGGCACAGCGGCCCGCGAGGGCGCGATCACACGCTCGAGCGCCTGATGGCGGCGGCGGCCCAGATGTACGGGCTCGACGCGCGTCGCGACGAGCGCCTGCAGCGCAGCGTGAAGGCGATCCTGGGCAGCACCGACTGCGCCGCCTTCTTCGATGCCGACGCGCTGGTCTGGCACGGCAACGAGGTGCCGCTGAGCTGGAACGGGCACGACATGCGCCTGGACCGGCTCGTCTGCCGGCAGGACGCCGCGGGCGCGCGGACCTGGTGGGTGCTCGACTACAAGCTGAATCCGGCGCCGCAGCGCAACCCGGACTACCTGCAGCAGCTGTGGCGCTATCGCGAGGCGGTGATGGCGCTGCAGCCCGGCGAGCCGGTGCGCTGCGCCTTCATCACGGGCCAGGGCCGGCTGATCGATTGCACCGAGGCGGTGGCCGGCGCGGCGGATCTCTTCGCCTGAGGTGCGCGGCGCGGGCCGCCGCGGGGCGGCTCAGACCGGCGCGCCGTAATCGCCTTCGGACGGCCGGCTGTGCCAGGCGACCGAGGTGGTTGTCGGCCAGGGGCCGCCGTCCCCGATGCGCTGGTGCACCGCCAGCGCGCTGCCCGCCGCGGCGTCCAGCACGCGGGTCAGGGCCTCGACCTCGCCCAGTGCCGGCTCGGGCATCGCGGTGCGCAGATAGACGTTGCCGCGCAGGCTCAGCAGCACGAAGGGCCGGCCCTCGATGAGCACGTCCTGCGTCGCCTGGGCCAGGCGCTCGGACAGGTCCTTGTCGAGCCAGGCCATGATCAGCTCGCGATTGATGCCGACCGCGCCGAAGCGCTGTCGCACGAGCTTGGACTCGATCTGCGACTGCTTCGGGAACATCACCAGCCAGCGCATCTCCTCCGGCGTGTCGGTGTCCACGCGGGTGCGCAGCGTGTCGGTGTAGGCCTCGAAGACGCTGCTCTCCAGGCGCTCCATCAGCTTGCGCTCGATGAGCATCATCTGCATGTCGGGATTGACCTTGAGCTCGCATCTCATGCGCAGCTCGAAGCCCTCGATGTAGCTGCGTTGCGAGGGCCCCCATTCGATGCGGGTCAGGCCGGGCAGGGTGCGCGGCAGGTCGATCACGAAGCCGCGGCCGTCGCGGGCGTGACGCAGTTGGCCGCCGCGTTCCGCGGCCCATTCGCTCAAGGGGCGCCACCGGGCCGAGTTGGCGCGGGCGGTCAACCACTGTTTGATTTGTTTGATTACCATGAGGCGGGACGATGCGCGAGCGGCCTGGTGTCCGTGCATTGAGGTGTCGGCGACCGGGGCCCCGCGCCCCTAGGGAGAACGCGTGATGATCGAAGTGTATTCATGGCCCACGCCCAATGGCCACAAGGTCCACATCATGCTGGAGGAATGCCGGCTGCCTTACCGGGTGATTCCCGTGGACATCGGCGCGGGCGAGCAGTTCGACGCGAGCTTCCTGGCCATCAGCCCCAACAACAAGATCCCCGCGATCGTCGATCCCGACGGGCCGGACGGCCAGCCGATGTCGCTGTTCGAGTCCGGCGCGATCCTGCTGTACCTGGCCGGCAAGACCGGGCAGTTCCTGCCGCCCGACACCCGCGGACGCTACGAGGCGCTGCAGTGGCTGATGTTCCAGATGGGCGGTGTCGGGCCGATGCTGGGCCAGACCCATCACTTCCGGATGTACGCGCCCGAGAAGATCGAGTACGCCATCGACCGCTACACCAACGAGGCCAAGCGGCTGTACGGCGTCATCGACCGCCGCCTGGCGCGCAGCCGCTACATCGCCGGCCCCGCCTACGGCATCGCCGACATGGCGATCTTCCCGTGGCTGCGGGGCGCGAAGAACCAGGGCGTGGAGATGGCCGACTTCCCGCATCTCAAGGGCTGGTTCGACGAGATCGCGGCCCGCCCGGCGGTGATGCGCGCCGTCGAGGTGCTGGCCGAGAAGCGCCGGCCGTTGGTCGACGACAAGGCCCGCGAGGTGCTGTTCGGCAAGACCCAGTACGACCGGCGCTGAGCCGCCAGGCGCCTGCGCGGGCACCGGGCCTGCCGGCGTCCACCGGCACGGGGTCAGATCTTGCCCAGTCGCGCGCGGTCGCCGAGTTCCGTCAGCCAGCGCCGGCCGTCCTCGCGGATCGGCGTGGCCAGGCCCTTGTCCTGCAGCCGCTGCTGCATCTCCTCGCTGACCGGCATGCCGCCCGGCGATTGCGGGATGAAGTAGAGCGCGGCGCGCTCCTCGTCGGTGATCACCAGATCGGGAGGCGGAACGGGGAACTTGAAGGTCGGCGGCGTGGACATGCGCGGAAGTATCCCTCAGGCCCGGCGCGCGCGGCGACGGCCCGCCACGCCCGCCGCCACCGCGGCGATGCCCAGCAGCGCCAGCGAGCCCGGCTCCGGCAGCTCGCCCGCGGCGAAGGCCAGCGAGTTGGCCATCAGCCGCGCGCCGTCGGTGCTGCTGTCCCACAGGCCTGCCTGCACGTCGCCCGAGACCGGGAACATGTTCAGGCCGACGACGATGCCCTTGTGGTCGGTGCGATAGCCCAGCAGCGGCTTGTCGTTGGTCCAGTAGGCGACGACGCTCGCGCCGGCCTTGGGCGTGACGCGGTAGCACAGCGCCGACAGGCCGCCGCTGAAGCTGTCGATGTCGCGCATCAGCGGGCTCTGCGGATCCGCGACCCGGCCCAGGCTGCCGCACGAGTTCTGGTTGTTGTTGGCGTTGAAGACGTCGTAGCCACCGGTCACGAAGCGGCCGGTGAGCCCGCCGAACGGGATGGTCGCGTGGGACAGGCCGGCCTCGACGACACCGCCGCCGGCATCCACGTAGTCCGCCAGCACGTTGCCCAGCTGCGTGGCGCTGGCGAAGGGCTTGTTGAAGGTGTCGTTGAACACCAGGACCGCGTCGTAGCTCTTGAGCAGCGCGAGCGTGGGCGTGCCGGTGTTGGCGTTGAACACGTCCACCGTGCCGCTGACCACGCCGGTGGCGACGATCTTGGACTGCACGTCGGTCAGCCCGCCGGGCTGGCCCGTCGCGCCCAGGATCAGCACCGAGGCCTGCGCGGCCCCGCCGAGGGCGCACAGCGCGGCGGCGGCGAGGGAGGCACGGAGGCGGGGAAGGCAGGAAAGAAGTCGGGGAACGAGGGGCGAGCGCTTCATCGGGATCTCTCTGGCGGTCATTCTTGTGGAGGCCCTGGGCGGGAGGCCGGGCGACATCCGGCGCGCGGCCGGAAGCGGCTCGGGGAAGCAACATCCAAGCCACGGGGCAGGATGTCCCGCTGGCTCAAGCACTTGCAAGGCCTGTCCCCCGAGAAGGGGGCAGGCGATGTAATGAATCCCGACACCGGCGGTGCGGAAGTTGCTTCGCACATCGCCCTGGCGGGTGACCTTGTAATGCGGGGGTAAAACATCGTCGGCGCGCGTGGCGCCGGACGACGCTTGGAGGGAAACTTGCCCAGGCGCTGAACGAGCGGCCCGTCGATCCTCTGGCCGCGGTTGCGGCCACAACGCGAAAAGGAGCGTCCATGTCAGCCAAGCCAGACCATACCGATGCCGTCGGCGGCGTCGAGAGTCACAACGGGCGCTGGTTCGTCCGTGAAGTCGTCGGCGAGGCGCCGCCATTCCGGGCGCGCTACCTGGTGATCGCCGCGCATCCGGCAGCGGGCGGGCAGCCGGAACTCAACGGCTACTGGCATGAGCTGGAGCGCAGCTTCGACACCTGGAGTTATGCGGCCGATGCCGCGCTCGAGGCGGCGCAGCGCACGATCGACTTCCGGCCCTGAGGTCCCCAGGGACCCAAGCAGCCGCAGGGCCGCGAGGCCTTGATGCCTTGCGGCACCGGGCGCCAGGCGGGGCCGGCCCGGCTCACATGCCGGTGGTGATCTTCTTCTGCAGCGCCTTGTACTGGTCCAGGCGCGGGCCGCCGAGCGCGACCGCGCGCTCGATCGCCAGCGAGGCCTTGTAGCGCTGCCCCTGTTCCATCAGCACCTGCGCCAGGTTGTTCCAACCCTCGGGCAGGTCGGGGCGCACGTCGGTCAGCCGGGCGTAATGGCGGGCCGCGGTGCGCCGGTCCTTGGCGGCGTAGGCCGTGTTGCCGGCGCCCAGCAGCAGCACCGGCTCGCCGGGCCAGCGCGTGAGCGCGGCCGAGTACCCCTTGCGCGCCGCGGCCGGATTCAGGCGCTCCAGCGCCGCCAGCGCCGCGCCCGTCTGCGCGCCGTCCAGCGAGGCCGGCAGCAGGTCCGGCGGCAGCGTCGTCATCGCCCAGTAATCGCCACGCGCCCAGGTGCGCTCGAAGACCGGCAGTTCGACTTCCTGCCGCTCGGTCTTGCCGCTGTGCAGCAGGACGGTGCGGCGCTGGCGGTCGTAGCCGACGGCCACCGCGTAATGCCACACCGGCGCCAGGTCCAGCGACAGGTTCTGGAACACGATCACCGGATGGCCGGCCGCGAGCTCGGCCAGCAGCGCGTCCAGCCGCGGCGGCAGCACGTAGGCGGGCAGGCCCTGGCGGCGCGTGGCCACCAGCATCTCGGTCTGCAGCGAGCCCTTGCGGCCCGGCAGGAAGACCTGCGGCTTGAGCTGCTCCACGGTCGCGGTCTTGCCGGCGGTGCGCAGCAGCATCGCGAGCGCGGCCGGTCCGCATTCATAGTCGTCCTGCGCGATGAAGGGCGTCTTCGCGGACAGGTCCACGCGCGCCGGCAGGTCCGCGGGCCACTGCGCTTCCAGCGCCTTCAGCTGCGGCGGCGTGCTCGCGCAGCCGCCCAGCAGCAGGGCCAGCGCCAGCGCGGGAGCGGCCAGCGGGAGCAGGGACCGCGAGGACCGGATGACGCGCATGCGGACCTCAGCGGATCGAGCGGGTGAACGGGAAGACCTTGGTGAAGCCCAGGATGTCGGTCACCAGCAGGATCACGAAGACCGCGAAGATCACGCCCAGCACGTCGCCGCCGGCCGGGGCCTGCGCGATGCGACCGTCCAGCGCGCGGATCTCGTCATCGGACATCGCGTCCACGCGCGACTGGGCGTCGGCCGGGTTCACGCCTTCCTTGACCATCGCCTGGCGCACGTCCTCGCGGGCGAAGAAGGCATTGACGCGCACGCGGCTGTCGGCGGCGGTGCCGGCGGGCGCGTCCTGCTGCACCAGGGCGTCGGTGGGCACGACCTGGGCGCTGGCGTGCATCGGCAGCGCCATCAGGGAGCAGGAGACGATCAGCGTCGAGGCGATCGCGCGCTTGGCCAGCGAGGGGTGGGCGGCGTCTTGGCGGGAGGCTTGTTGGTTCATGAGCGGACCTGAAATTGAAGGATCGATGAAATCCTAGGTCCGCCCTCGGTGCTGTTACAAGTTCGATTACCGAGCGTCACATCGGATGCAATTCGGCTGTCCGACGGGACTTGAAGAACGTGTTAAGCCCGCGGCGATCGCGGGGTCACGGCTCGCAGCGCGGGGCGCTGGCGCTGCGCAGGATCCAGCGCTCGCCCTTGCGGGACAGCAGGGCGGTGGCGCTCAGCGTGCCCAGGCCGCAGGTGGCTGGATCGACCTCGGCGAACTGCGCCAGTTCGATGGTGTCCGCGTCTCGCCAGCGCAGGAAGCGGAAGCTGACGGCCGTCTGGTCCGGCGTGGGCTGGAAGCGGTAGCGCTCGACCAGGCGACCATCCTCGCGGCGCCAGATGACGACGCCGTTGAATTCGGTGCCCGGGGACGCATGGGTGACGACCAGATGGCGCCCGTCCGGCGACGGATGGACGTTGCCGTGCATCACGTAGCGGGTGCCGTCGGCGCGGGAGATCCAGAGCAGTTCGCTGCCGGCGGCCAGCGTTGCGCGCACGACATAGAACTCGCGGTCCGGCGAGAGGCCGTCCAGGCGGAAGTCGACCTCTGGCGAGGCCGGGTCGGACGCATCGGCACGCCGGCTGTCCAGGACGACCGGCCGTCCCTTGGCGATGGGCAGCCACAGGCGCTGGTCCTCGCGCCGCACCCCGGCGCCGACGCGGCGCAGCACCTCGGCTTCGGCGCGGGCGCGGAAGTCCTCGTCGGAACCGTCGTCGGCGCCCGCGGGGGCGGAGGCCTCGGACGTCGGCGTGAAGAGCGCGCCGCGCGGCGCGATGCCCACCGCGGCGGCGGGACGAGGATTGGGCGGGGCGATCGGGATCGCTTCGGCGGCCGCCAGCACGGCGCACAGCGAGAGACCCGTCAGGCCGGTCCGGAGCGCGCGGCCGAGGCGATCGGCGGGCGCCATGGGACGGGCGGCAGGAGGGGCGACGGGTCGGACGACGGGACGGGCGATGGACGGGACGATCGGAAGGGCGGGCATCGGGCGGAGCGGCGACAGCGGAAGGCGATGGCGGAAGGCGACAGCGGGAAGGCGGAGCGGAATCGCCCAGCGGAACGCAGCGGCGCCGACGGCGGGCCACCGGCGCTGGGGCGCGGCAGTCTAAGAGCGGTGTTGCGTGCGGGCCCGGCTCCTTACGACTGGTGACAAAGCCGGCCTCCTGCCAGCCACACGGATCGTGAACTGGATCACGACATGACGCGCACGACGCGGTCCCTCCGGGAGATGGCCGATTCGCCGCCGCCGAGGCTCGTTCAAGATGCGCCCAAACCCCTCTCTCCGCCTCCTCCTGGAACTCCCGTCATGACGCTTGATCCGACCCTCCCGCGCGCCCGGCAAGGCGTGCTCGTTCTCGCGGCCGTTGCGCTGCTGGCCGGCTGCGCGGCCATGAGCAAGAGCGATTGCGAGAAGGCCGATTGGCGCGAACTCGGCCGGCAGGATGCCGAGCGCGGCCAGGCCTCGTCCCGTTTCGCGCAGCGCGCCGAGGCCTGCTTCAAGGCCGGCGTGAACAACGCCGACTCGTCCGAATACGCGGCCGGGCATGCGCAGGGGCAGTTGACCTTCTGCACGTCCGACCGTGGTCGCGACGAGGCCATGGCTGGCCAGCCGCGATCCGCCGCCTGCCAGGTGCCGGCCGCCGCGCGGGCCTATCGCATCGGCTACGACGAGGGCCTGCTGCGCTTCTGCACCGCCAAGAACGGTTTCGACTTCGGCCGCCTCGGCGGCGGCGATCGCGATACCTGTCCGCCCGAATCGAGCGCCGCCTTCCAGGGCGGTTATCGGCTGGGCAAGGAGCTCTTCGACCTGAACCGGCGACTCGAGCGCATCACCACCGAGCAGCTGGACCAGCGCAAGCTGCTGGCCGACAGCAAGACCCAGGCCGCGGCCCGCGAGGCCGCCAGCCGCCGGCTCGGGCAGCTCGACAGCGACGAATCCGCCGTGCGGCGGCTGATCCGCCAGGCCGAGCGCGACGGCATGGCCATCGCCGCGCCCGACGCGGCGCCGGCGGTCACGCGCGCCCGGGCGCTGGACCTGGTGGTCGGCACCTGGCAGGTGTCGGGCGTGCGTTTCGACCAGCCGGTGGACCTGAACCGCGATGGCGTCTCGTCGAATGACGCGATGAGCGAATACTCGCCGTGCTCGCGGGACACCCGGATGGAGATCGGCGCCGACCGCAAGGGCACGATGCGCTACGGCGCGAACACCGCCGGCTGCAAGGCCTGGTCCAAGGCCCATGACTGGAGCGTGGTCGACGCCAAGACGCGCAAGGCACGCTACGAGAAGGGCCAGCGCATCGTCGACGAACGCGCCGTCGTGGCCCTGCAGTTGCGCGGGTCGACGGGCACCGACACCCTGATCATCGAATCGATCACCATCGACACGCTGATCGTGCGGACCGACCTCCCGGACGGCAGTGACAGCAGCAGCGAAGCGACGGTGGTCTACAAGCGGGTCCGCTGAGGACGCCGGCGCCGGATGCCAGACGCCGGGTCAGGCGCCGGGGCTTCGCGCGCCGCGCGCCGCGCGGGGCCTCAGCGCTTGCAGCGCGACGCCGTCACGTCCTTGACGGCCCACTGCTCGCCATCGCGGGTCAGCACGGCCAGCGCCTCCTGCATGCCGTCGCGGCAGGTGATCTCGTCGCCCAGGGCGGTGTGCTCGAGTTCCACCGTGCGCCCGTCCTTCCAGCGCATGAAGCGGTAGAACGAGATCCCGACCAGCGGCGGCGAGAAGCGGAAACGCTCGACCAGCCGCCCGCCGAGGTTCTCCCAGACCACGATGCCGTTGAAGTCGTGCGCGACCGAGGCGTTGGCCATCACCAGGAAGCGGCCGTCCGGCGAGGGGCGCACCTCGCCGTGCATCGTGTAGCGCGTGCCGTCCTTGCGTGAGACCCAGTAGACATTGCTGCCTTCGTAGAAGGTGGCGCGGACGACGAAGAACTCGCGGTCGGGGGACAGGCCGTCGAAGCGGTAATCCTCGTAGGCCCCCTCGTTGTTGCCGGAGGCATTGGGCCAGACGCTGTCGAAGACCTCGGGCCGGCCGGAGCCGGTCGGCAGCATCAGGCGCGAGCCGGCGCGCTTGATGAGCACGTGGCCGCCGCCGACGTTGGCCTTGCGGATCGCGTCGGCCTCGGCCTTGGCGCGGAAGGCTTCGTCGGAGCCCTCGCTGCCGGCGGCCTGGCCGGGATCGAGCTCGGGCCGGGCCACCTCGAGGCCCTTGGTGAAGTCGCCCTTGGGCGCGATGCCGGTGGGCCGCGCGGGCGGCGGCGGCTTGTAGGGCTGGGTCTGGGCCAGGGCGACGCCGCCGGCGGCCGTCAGGGCCAACACGGAAAGGGTGGCGAGGGCGCAGAGGCGAGCGGGCAGGCGAGCCGGCAGGTGGGCGGACAGTCGCGCGGATCGACGCATCGGCATGACCTGTTCAGCCGTGGATCGCCGCGGCCACGATCTGGCCGATGGAGATGCACATCGCCGCGACCACGACCGCGAGCGCCATGTTCTTGTGCTCGACGATCTCCTCCCACAGCTTGTAGGGGGTGAGCTTGTCGATGATGACGAAGCTGATCCAGAACACCAGCACGCCGATGACGGCATACAGGATGGAGCCCAGCACGATGGCGGGCTTGAGCCATTCGAATCCTTCCATCTCGTTCTCCTGGTCGGTCGTTCGGTGGGGTTGAAGGTCTGGGGTCGGCGCGGGCCGGCGATTGTCGCGGGGAAGTCGGCGTGGATGCGGACGGGGCGGCGGGACGATGGCGACTACTTGTGACCGCCGCCGCCGCTGCTGTAGCCGCCATACGAGCCGCCGCTGGAACCGACGTAGCCCACGCCGCTGCCGCGGCTGCTGCGCTTGCACTGCTGGTACTCGGCGCTGCTTTCGCCGTAGCTGTCCTTGTAGCGGTCGCAGTCGTCGCTGCTGCAGGCGCGCAGCAGCGCGAACAGCACCGCGATCACGAAGATCGCGATGATGATGTTGCGCAGCAGCTTGCCCTGGTCCAGGCCGGACGACACATCGCGCTGCAGCGCGGGCATGCGGTCCTCGGGCAGCGAGAAGAAGCGCCGCACCTCGGCCGCGTCGATCGCGCGGCCATGGCTCCAGGTGACCTCGTTGCCGGTCTGCTCGCTGCTCAGCAGCTCGAGCCGCGTGCCGTTGCGCCATTCGTAGTCGCGCACCAGCGCGCGTTCCTCGCGCTTGACGCGCCAGTAGAACTCGCCCAGCACGTAGGTGACCTTGGCGGTGTAGGTCCACTTGTGCCTGAAGTCCTTGCCCTGGTGGCTGACCGACTTCGCCCCCGCATTGGCCGGCGCGCCGGTGATCGGGCGCACCAGGCTCCAGCCGTCCTCGGTGTCCACGAGGAAAGCGAAGCCCTCCATGCGGTTGAACAGCAGGTACTCGCGCCAGAAGGTCTGTTCGTCCTCGGCGGACTCGGGCAGGTCGCAGCGCTCCAGGTAGCCGACCACCTGCCACGGCTGCGGCGCGCCGCCGGAGATCGCGAGCTGGCCGGTCGTGCCCAGCGGGATCTGCGGCTCGCCGCCGGTGTTCTGCCGGTAGGCGGCCAGCTCCGCGCCGGCGCCCTTGGAAATGTCGACGACCGACTTGCACTGGCCGCAGACGATGGACTGCGTGGTGTCGAGCCGCGGCTCGAGCGCGGCGCCGCAGTTCGGGCAGGGCAGGGCCTTGGACTGCAGCGTCGCGCCGCTCTCGGCGCGCAGCCCGGTCAGCTGCAGGTCGGCGAGCTTGACCGGGCGGCCGACCGACCAGGTCGGCTGCGCGGGGTCGCTGTACTCGAGCGAGGCGACCTCGTTGGCGGTGTTGCGCAGGTCGACCACCGGATAGCTGCTGGCCAGCCGCGGCGGATGGGGCAGTTCCCCCTGGGCCGCGGCCACGGTCGCGTCGACGATGCTGGCCACCTGCCAGGCCGAGCCGGCCAGCATCTGCAGCCCACCGGGGCGCAGCGTGGCGGGATCGGGCGCGCGCTCGGCCAGCGACGCCTCGAAGCTGATGACGAAGCTGCCGTTGTCCTCGGCCAGCCAGCCGCTGCGGGGCGGCTGGTCGGCGCTGGCGTCGAAGAGCAGGTGCCACTCGTTCCAGCCGCCGTCCGCATAGGACATCTGCAGCCGGCCGACGACCACGAAGCCCGCGCCGGCATAACGCCCGGCGCTGCCGAGCTGCAGCGGCGAGTAGTCCTCGAAGACCTCGGCGCTGGTGCCGATCCGGCGCAGGGCGTCGCCCTCACGCAGCAGCGTGGAGCGGCAATAGCTGCAGACGGCGCTGGCCGACGCGGCCGAGGCGAACTCGACCGGCGCGCCGCAATGGGGGCACTGCGCCTGCCAGCGGCGCTGGGGGGAAGCGGTAGCCAATCAGGACCCGGGGCGGAGCACGCCTGGCGGCGTCAGCTGAGCTTCTTCAGCAACTCGGCCTTCTTGGCCGCGAATTCCTCGTCGGTGAGGATGCCCTTGGCCTTGAGGTCGCCGAGCTTCTCGAGCAGCAGCAGGACCTCGTCGGCGCCCTGGCTGACCGGTTGCGGCTGGACCGGCGCGGCCGGCTGGGCGCCCTGATTGGCGCCGGTCAGACCCTGCTGCAGCTGCTGCGCCATGGTCTGGCCCAGCGCCAGGCCGGCGCCCAGGCCCATCGCGTCGCCGGCCACGCCGCCGCCGCCCGAGCCCACGCCCTCGGCGAGCTTGGGGATGGCCTGCGCGGTCTGGTACTGCATGAACTGGCCCATGTTCTGGCCGATCATGCCCATGCCGATCTTCTGGTCGAGGATCTTCTGCAGTTCCTCGGGCAGCGAGACGTTCTGCAGCGTGACCATCTCGAGCTTGAGGCCCAGCGCGTCGAAGGCCGGCTGGGTGGCTTCCTGCAGCGCCTTGGCGAACTCGACCTGGTTGGCCGCCAGGTCCAGGAACGGGATGCCGGACTGGGCGACCGCGTCGGAGATGTGCTGCAGCATCAGGCCGCGGAGCTGGCCGTCGAGCTCGGTGACGGTGTAGCGCTCGCGGGTGCCGGAGATCTCGGTGTGGAACTTCTTCGGGTCGACGACGCGGTAGCTGTAGTTGCCGAAGGCGCGCAGGCGCACCGCGCCGAAGTCCTTGTCGCGGATGGTGACGGGCTGCGTCGTGCCCCAGCGCTGGTCCACCTGCTGGCGGGTGGAGAAGAAGTAGACGTCGCTCTTGAAGGGGGACTCGAAGAGCTTGTCCCAGTTCTTGAGGTAGGTGAGGACCGGCAGCGTCTGCGTGGTCAGCTTGTACATGCCGGGGCCGAAGACGTCGGCCACCTTGCCTTCGTTGACGAAGACGGCCATCTGCGATTCGCGCACGGTGAGGGAGGCGCCGTACTGGATCTCGAAGTCCTGCATCGGGAACCGGTAGGCCAGGACGCCGTTGTCGTCCTCGGTCCACTGGATGATGTCAATGAACTGTTTCTTGATGAAATCCATCAGGCCCATGGCGCAGCTCCACAAAAAGATGCGATCCAAACCGACCGCCGCGGGCGAGTATCCCTCAGCGAAGCGCCGACCCTGGTCACCCCGAGGGGGGAGATTCCATAACGCCGTCAGTCCCCCCTTCAGTACCCCCGCGTCTCCGCCGGCCAGCGGCCCTGGCGCACCTGCTCGCGGGCCTGGGCCTGTTCTTTCCTGAGCCGGCCGTTGGCGATGTGGCGCACCAGCCAGGGCAGGGGGCTCACCGCCGCGCCGCCGGCCACGGCCGGCACCCAGGCCTTCGCGCATTTCTCGAAGAGCTCCGCATTGAGCGCCAGCCGCGACGGCGTCATGCCCAGCACGATCAGCCGACCCGCATGCAGGGTGACGTTGCCGCCCTTGGATAGCGCCTGCGGCAATCGCGCCAGCGCCTCGGTCGGCCGGCCCATGTGGCCGAGCTGGCGGATCTGCTCGTCGAAGACCGCCGGCATCCAACCGCCGAAGGCCTGCAGCTGGCGACCGAAGGCGCCGCCGCCGATCAGCACCGCGCAGACGTCCTGCCGCGCGGCGTAGACGGCGCGGTGCAGCGCGATCGCGGGCAGGTGGCCGTCCACGCGGTCCGGGCCGTCCGCGCCGCCCGCGCCCTCCCTGCGGGCGCCGGTCGCCGGCGCCAGGGGCTCGACCAGCGCGAGCGCATCCTCCGCCGTCCCCCAGGCCATCGCCCCGCTGGCGGGATCGCGCAGCGACAGGCTGTCCGTGGCCCCCGGCATCAGCCCTCGCGCCAGCAGCCGCCGCCGCAGCCCGAGCCAGGTATCGCGCAGCAGGTGCTCTTCGCTCATGTCAGCGCCATCACGTCGTCGAAGCGGTTGAGCGCGTCGTCGATCACCGCGTCGGTATCGGCCAGGCTGGTGTACAGCCGGCTGCCCGCCACCGAGATCAGGCCGTGCGCGGTGAAGGCCGCGCCCATCTCTTCCATCATGTGCTTGCGCCGCCGCGCCTCGTCCTTCAGGCGGAACAGCTTCCACAGGCTGCTGGTGTCGAGCAGCAGCACGCCGGAGGTCTGCAGATGGACGATCGAGCCGATGTTGTAGGCGACGTAGGGCAGGCCGCGGCGCTCGATGATCTCCTCCAGCCCGCGGCGCAGGCGATCGCCGGCACGGGCCGCCACGCCGGGGGCGTTGGTCCGCTCGGCCTCGAGCAGCGCGTGGTAACCCGCCACGCAGCTGAGCGGATTGGCCGACAGCGTCCCCCCGACGAAGGCCCGCCGCGAGGTGGTGCCGATCCCGCCGACGAGCGACATCATGATCTCCCGCTTCCCCCCGATCGCCCCCGCCATCGGGTAGCCGCCGGCCAGGCACTTGCCCAGCACCGTCAGGTCGGGTGTCACGCCGAAGTAGGCCTGCGCGCCGCCCAGGCCCGCGCGGAAGCCGGTCACCACCTCGTCGAAGATCAGCAGCGCGCCGAACTCGTCGCAGAGCGCGCGCACCTGGGCGTTGAACTCGCGATGCACCGGCCGCGTGCCGCTCTCCGGCCCGAAGGGCTCCAGCAGCACCGCCGCCGTGCCACCGCGCAGGCGGTTCCAGCGCAGCAGCCGGCGCAGCGCCTCGGGATCGTTGGGCAGGCATTCCTGCGTGTGCGCCGTCGCGCCGCGGGGAATGCCGGTGGCCTCCATGCGGCCGGTCTTGGGCAGGCGCATGCCGTAGACCAGCTGGTCGCTCCAGCCGTGGTACGCGCCGCCGATCTTGATGACCCGCTGGCGCCGGGTGAAGGTGCGGGCCAGCCGCACCGCGCCCATCACCGCCTCGGTGCCCGAGCCCAGCATGCGCAGCATCTCCACGCCCGGCATGTGGCGGCAGACGCGCTCGGCCAGCTCGACCTCGTAGGCATGCAGCAGGCCGGTGACCGGGCCGCAGTCGTCGAGCAGCGCCTGCACCGCCTCGCGCACCGCCGGGGGATTGCTGCCCAGCAGCGTCGGACCGCCGGCCTGCAGGAAGTCGATGTAGCGGTTGCCGTCGACGTCGGTGAGGTGGGCGCCGCGGGCCTGCGCGATCGCCAGCGGGAAGGGATGGTTGAAGGCGAGGTTGTGCTGGACGCCGCCCGGGATGACGGTGGCGGCGCGCTCGGCCAGGCGCTTGGAGCCGGCGCAGTGCTCGTCGAACCAGCGCAGCACCTTGGGCATCGCGTCCGGACGGATCGGGCGCATCGGCTGGTTGACCAGCGCGGCGAAGCGCTCGTAGAGCGCGTGCGTGTCGGGCCAGGTGGGCACGGCGGGCAGGTCCGCGTCGGCGGTCTCTCGCGCGGGACCGTCCGTCGCGAGCGACGGCGTGGCTGACGGCGATGCGGGCGACGACGACGCGGACGCCGAGGGAGACGGAGAAGGCGGGGATGACGAGGAAGAGGCGAGCGAAGACATCACGGTCCCTTGAGGTGAAGCAGCAGGTCGCGCACCGGGGCGAGGCGATCGCGGAGATCGGGCGCGCGGCGGACGCGCTCGTCGATGCGCGCGGCGAGGCGGTCACGGGCGAGGTCCTCCAGGCGCTCGACGACCGCCATCGCCGTGTCGCTGTCCGCGGCGCAGCACAGGATGCCGTGGTTGCGCAGCAGGTAAGCCTGGCGTCCGGGGCGCACCGCCTTGCCGAGCTTGCTCGCCAGCCAGGCGGTGCCCGACGGCGCATACCCGATCACCGGCACCTCGTCGCCGAGCCAGTCGCGCAGCGCCGGCGGCACCGCCAGCGGCTCGCCGATCAGCGCGCAGGCGCTGGCCAGCGGCTGGTGGGTGTGGATGCTGCAGCCGACGTCCTGCCGCGCCCGCAGCACGCGCGCATGCAGCCCGGTCTCGACCGAAGGCCGGCGGGCGCCGTCGCTGGCGTCGTCGACGACGGCCAGGTCGGCCAGGCGCAGCACGCAGACGTCCTCCGGCCGCATGACGAGGTAGTCCGTCGCCGACGGCGTCACCGCCACCCGCTCGTCGTCGATACGCACCATCAGGTTGCCGCCGGTGCCGGCGAAGTAGCCGCGCTCGGACAAACGCAGGCACAGGGCCACCACCTGCCGCCGTTCGGCTGCGTGCTTCATGCGGTGGCTCCCGTCGCGGGCACGCGGTTGAGGCGGTGGTACAGCGGCGCCAGGCGCGCGCGGACTTCCTTGAAGGCCTCGAACTTGTCGCCGTAGAGCCGGCGCAGCGCGGCGGCGGGTTCGTAGAGGCGGCGCGTGCGGCGCAGCGCCGGCAGGTCGCCGAAACCCAGCGCGCCGGTGCCCACGCCGGCGAGGAAGGCCGCGCCGATCGCGTTGGCCTGGATCGGATGCGCCAGCTGCCGGATGGGCTGGCCGGTGACGTCGGCGAGGATCTGGCACCAGACGTCGCTCTGCGCGCCGCCGCCGACCGCCGCGATCGTGCCGGGCGACCGGCCCAGCAGCCGCCCGAAGGGCTCCATCATCCAGCGCGTGTTCAGCGCGACGCCCTCGAGGAAGGCCCGGAAGATGTCCTCGCGCGAATGCTCCAGCGACAGGTTGATCAGCCCCGCGCGCAGCAGCGGATCGTCCACCGGCGTGCGCTCGCCGAAGAGCCAGGGCGTGTAGATCAGCCCGCGCGAGCCCGGCGGCACGCGCGCGGCGATGCGGTTGAGCGCCTCGTAGACGGCGGGATGCTCCTCGTCGGCGGCCAGTTCGTCGGGGTGGTAGAGGATGCGGTCGCGCAGGAAGGAGAGGTTGGCGCCGGCCGTCGACTGCAGCGCCAGCGCGAGGTAGCGGCCATCGACCGCCGAGGGCACCGCCGCGATCTTGTGGCGCACGTCGGTCCGCATGCCCGGCACATGCGCCCCCAGCCAGGACGAGGTGCCCAGGTACAGGTGGGTCTCGTAGTCCGGCACCGCGGCGCCGACCGCGACAGCCGAGGTGTCCACCGCGCCGGCCACCACCGGCGTCGTGGCCGGCAGGCCCAGCTGATCGGCGACCGCCGGCAGCAGCGGTCCCAGCACGTCGGTGGAATGCACGATCGCGGGCAGCTTGCCGGCGTCCAGTCCGAGCGCGCGGATCAGGCGGTCGTCGTAGCGGATGCGCGAGGGATCGCGGTTGTCCGTCACCCAGCTGGTGAGGATGGAATCCTGCGTCGCGCAGAGCCGGCCGCAGAGGCGGAAGTTGAGGTAGTCCAGCGCGTTGAGGAAGCAGCGCGTGGCCTCGTAGACGGCGGGCTGCTCGTCGCGGATGAAGGCCATGTGGCCGGCCGCGTCGCGCCCGGTCAGGGAGGGCGCGCCGCCGGTCAGGCGCAGCCAGCGCCACAGCTTGAGCGGCGCATAGCCCTCGATGTTGAGCCAGCGGCCGCGCACGCGCCGGGCCACGGCGGCGGCGCCGCGAGCGTCCAGCCAGCTGAAGGCGCGGCCGATCGCGCGGCCGTCGTGGCCGAGGCAGACGGTCACCTCGGTCTGCGTGGAGCAGCACACCGCCGACACGCGGCCTCGATGGCTGGCGTCGGCCGCGAGCACCTCGCCGGCGGCCTCGAGCAGCGCCTGCCACCAGGCCTCGGGGTCCTGCTCGGCCCGCACGCCCTCGACATGCAGCGCCACCGGCCGGAAAGCCCACGCGACCACGGTGCCGTCCTGCGCCACCAGCGCGCACTTGCACCCGCTGGTGCCCAGGTCCACCGCCAGTACCAGCGGCGCAGTGCCCGGCGTGGTCATCAGAACTTGCGCGACACGGAGACCACCAGCGTGTTGTTGTCCTGCCGCTTCCAGCCGTCGCCGTCGGGGATCATGAAGAGCTCGGGCCGATGGGTGCGGGTGGCCACCCATTCGGCGGTCCAGTTCAAGCCCCAGCGTTGATGGGTGACGCCGATCGAGTAGTCGCTGAAGTCCGCCTCCTTGAAGTGGCGGATCTTCTGGGTGCCGGCATGCAGGTTCAGCGTGGTCGTCGGCGTGAGCGGGTGGCGATAGCTCAGGTCGTAGAGCATGCTGCCGCGCGAGTTCTGGTCGCCGCGCGCGTAGCACTCGAGCGCCGGCGTCGGATCGACGGCGGCGGCGAGGATCTGGCCGCACACGCCGCCGGTGTCCGCGCCGCGGTAGGTGCGCGAGAGCACGTGCAGCACCCGGCCCTCGAGCCGGCCCCAGCCGATCTCCAGTACCGCGTAGGCGGTGTCGTAGCGGGTGCGGCGGAAGTCCACCGGCACGCCGGCTTCCAGGTCGATGCCGTGCGGCGCGTCGAATTTGGCGCCGGGGAAGAATTCCTTGGCCAGTCCGACGCCGAAGTGCCAGGCGTCCGGATCGCCGAAGCGGTAGCCGGTGCCCAGCAGCAGGTTGACGCCGTCGCCGTCGGTGAAGGCCTTCTTGCTGACGGTGGAGAGCTGCGCCAGGCCGATGACGCCGGACTCGTGGGCGAGCTGCACGCCCAGTTGCAGCGAGGGCTTGCGGCCGGAGTCGGAGACACCGCGGTTGCGCAGGTCCGAGAGCAGCTTCACTTCGGTGTCGATCGCCATCGTGGCCACGCCGGTGTCGTCGGCGCGGGCGCTGGAGGGGCCGAGCGCGGCCAGGGCGGCCAGGGCGGCCAATGCGGCGTACACCGCGTAGGCGGCGAGGGCCGGTCGGGTCGCGGGGGCGGAGGTCGTGCGGGTCATCTCGGGTCTCCTCGTCAGGGCTGTTCAGGACTTGCAGACCGGCGTCGCCGGCAGGGCGGCCACGCGCTTCATCTGCTCGGTCTGACCGAGGATCTCGGTCCCGATGAAGGCGCGCAGGTACAGGTCGCCGCCCTTCACGCGCAGCGCGCCCTTGTATTTCTTCCGGTCGCGCGGGTCGTAGACCCAGCCGTCGCGCCAGGCCTCGTTGTCATAGCGCTCCAGCTGCGCGACCTGGATGCCGCAGGTGTCGTTGGCCTGGCCCGCGTCCTTGTCCCAGACGATGCGGCCGCACAGCGCGGACGGCTTGTCGCCGCAGGGCTTGAACTCGATCACCGCGCCGCCATCGGCGCTCAGCCACAGGCCCTTGGCGTCATCAGGGCCAGCGGCCAGCGCCGGCGCGGACAGCGCCGCCACGCACAGAAGGGCGACTATGGCCCTGGCCATCGGCCAGCGGCGTCGCGGAGGGACCAGTCGTGATGCCATCGCCTGCTTTCCGGAGGGGTTCGCCCTCGCGTCAAGTTGATAGTGATGGCTATGGTATAGCGATGACTACCGAAATTGACGCTCGGAGAAACCCTGGCGCGGCGCGTTGCGGGTCAGCGGCAGCGCGAGCATGGCCAGCAGCGCGAAGCCTGCGGCCACGAAGGGGACCGGCGCGACCGCCTCGCCGGTGACGACCAGCGAGGCCATCAGCGGCCCGAAGGCGCTGCCGAAGAGCTGCGCCGCCGGCACCAGCGAGGCGACCTGGCCGCTGCCGTCGACGCGGAAGGCCAATGCCATCTGGAAGGGCAGCATGAACAGCCAGGTGAAGGTGAACAGGCCGCACAGCGCGGCGAAGGCCAGGGGCCCGCCCTGGGCGGTGCGCGCGATGCCCAGCGCGCTCAGCCCCAGCACCAGGCAGCAGCCGAGCAGGACCGGCCGGATCGGTGCGCGCCGGACCAGCCAGGTGCCGACGCTGCCGCCCAGCACCTGCATGCCCAGCCCGGCCGCGATGAGCGTCTGCACCGCCGTCGGCGAGAAGCCGGCGCGGGTGCCGAGCGGCTCGGCATAGGCCCACAGCGCGCCCAGCGTCGCGAGCTGGAGGAAGACCAGCAGCAGCGTGCCGATGCGGGGCCGCGTCCAGCGCATGCCGACGCCGGCCTGGCTCACCGTGGGCGTGAGCGGACCGAGCGGGCGCGCGAAGCGGGCCGCGAGCAGGGCCGCCAGCGCGCACAGGCCGGCCAGCAGTGCGAAGCCGCCGGGCCAGCCGGCGACGGGAAGCACGAGGTGCGCCAGCACCAGGCCGGTCGTCGCCTGCGCGAGGGTCTGCACGACGAAGAAGAGGCCCGCCAGCCGCTCCGGCACGGCGGCGCGCACGATCACGGCGGTGGTGCTCCAGACCATCAGGCCTTCGGCGATGCCGGCCGCCGCGCGGACCAGGCCGAGCGCCAGGTCGCCGCCGACCCGCGTGGTGACGAGGTCCAGGGCGGCCGCCGCCAACGCGGCCAGGGTGGTGATGGCGCGCAGCGAGCGCACCGGCAAGCAGAGGTCGCCGATCAGCACGCCCAGGCCCAGGGCCACGATCTCGCCCATGGCGACGAGGCCCACGCCTTCCAGCGTCACCTGGCCCGCCTCCAGCAGCGCGCCCAGCAGCAGCGGTTGCAGGCCCAGCATCAGCAGGGCGACGGAGCCGACGAGAATCGCCAGCACCTGCGCGCCGCGGGCGCTGGGAGACGTCGGGCCGGGAGGCAGCGTGTGTGTCATTTCGGCGCAAGCGGAGCGGTGGATGATGGCTGGCGATCTTATAGTCATGGCTATCGTTCTTGGGTGCCTCGCGCCCTGGAACAATCCCGCAGCCTTCCTGCCGTTGCCTCGCCATTTCGATTCCCATGCCCACTGCCCGCCGCAAGACCGCCGCTCCTCCGCCCACGCCCACGACCGCCGCGCCGGCGCTCGCGGCCAAGAAGCTGCCGGCGCAGCAGCGCGCCGCCGAGACCTACGAGCGGGTGCTCGAGGCCGCGGCGCAGACCCTGATCGAGGTGGGCGTGGAGCGGCTCTCCACCAACCTGGTGTGCGAGCGCGCCGGGGTGTCGCCGCCGGCGCTGTACCGCTACTTCCCCAACAAGTACGCGCTGCTGCATGAGCTGGGCCAGCGCCTGATGCAGCGCCAGAACGAATGCGTCGCGAAGTGGATGTCCGTCGAGGTGATCCAGGGCGGCGTGCCGGCGCTGGAGCAGGCGCTGGCGGGCCTGCTGCTCGACACCTACGAGGCGACGCGCGCGACCGCCGGCGGCGTGTGGATCATGCGGGCGATGCGGGCGGTGCCGGCGCTGCAGGAGGTGCGGCTGGCCTCGCACGCGGCGGTGACCGAGGCGCAGACGCAGCTGCTGGTGCAGGCGCTGCCGGGCGCTCGGCGCGCGGAGCTCAAGCTGGCGAGCCGCATCGTCGTGGAGCTGATCTACGCGACGGTGGAGATGCTCTTCGACGAGAGCCTCAAGCCCAAGGAGGTCGCGCGCATCACCGCCGGGATGCTGGCCAGCCACCTGGCGAAGGTGAAGGCCTGAGCGCGCCGCGCCGAGGCCGCCGGCCGGATGCGGTCCTCAGCGATAGGCGTAGAACAGCGCCGCGAAGAAGTGGCACACGCTGCCACCGAGCACGAACAGGTGCCAGACGAAATGCGCGTAGCGCAGCTTGTTGTCGAGCAGGAAGACCGCCGCGCCCAGCGTGTAGCTCAGCCCGCCGGCCACCAGCAGCGCCAGGCCCGGGCCGGGCGTGCGCTCCACGAGGGGGCCGATGGCGAAGACCACCACCCAGCCCATGGCCAGGTACAGGGCGGTGGACACCAGCGGGTGGCGCAGCCGGTTCAGCAGCTTGATCGTCACGCCGAAGGCCGCGGCGGCCCAGACGGCGACCAGCAGCGTGACGCCGGGGCCCGTCTGCAGCACGCCGAGGGTGAAGGGCGTGTAGCTGCCGGCGATGAACACGTAGATCGCCGCGTGGTCCAGGCGCATCAGCCAGGCCTTGACCCGGCCGTTGGCCAGGGAGGCCGGCAGCGCGTGGTACAGCGTGGAGATGCCGTACAGCAGGATGCCGGTGGAGGCGAAGATCGCGGCGGCCACCACGTCCGCGACCTCGCCGTGCCCCATCGCGCGCGTCACGAGGATGGGCAGGGCGGCCACGGCCAGCAGGGCGCCCAGGCCGTGGCTGATGGCATTGGCGATCTCTTCGCCGCGGGTCTGCGGACGGTCGGCGGGGACGGTGCGAGCGGTCATGGCAAGGCGGGCGTGACGGAGTGAGCGTGACGGGGTGGGCGGCGATCGGGCGATTGTCCACGCGAGGGACCGGGCGGCGATACTCCACCGCCTCGGCTGTCCGCTGCGCGGCGCCGCGCTTCGCGATCTGGCCAGAGGGACAGCCCATGACGACCGTGATCTCCATGCACAGCGCCTTCGAGCGGATGCCCCGGCACCGCCACGATCACGGCTATGTCGCGCTCGTGCTGGCGGGCGGATACGTGGAAGCAGGCGACCGGGGCCGGCTCCGCGTCGAGGCCGGCCAGGCCGTGCTCCACGGGGCGCATGAATCGCATCGCAACGAGTTCTCCGGTCGCGGGGCGCGGGTGTTGAACCTGCCGATCGCGGAAATGGGCTGGCCCGCGGTGGCCTCGAGCGATGCCCGAGGCGACACGCTGGGCCATGTCGACGAGGTCGACGCGATCGCCCGCCTCGCCGAGCGGGATCCGGTCCAGGCCGCCGATCTGCTGCGGCGCAGCTTTCGTCCCGTGAAGTCCAGGCTCCAGGACTGGCCCGACCTGCTGGCCGAGGCGCTGGCGGACGATCCGGCGCTCGGCATCGCCGACTGGGCCGATGCGATGGGCCTCGCGCCGCAGTCGATCAGCCGAGGCTTCCGTCTCGCCTACGGCATCAGCCCGAAGCGATACCGCCTGGAGCTGCGTGCGCTGCAGGCCTTGCGCCGGCTGCCCGGCTGGCGCGGATCGCTGGCGGCGCTTGCCGCCGAGACGGGCTTCGCGGACCAGGCCCATTTCACGCGCGCCATCGTCGCCCTGACGGGCCATACACCGAAGCGGCTCGTGGGTTAAGTCCGTTCAAGAGCGGGCGAGGCCGGCCACCTAGCATCTCGGCATGAAACGCCGCACCTTGCTCTCCGCGCCCGCGATCGTGGGCCTCGCGTCCCTGCTGCCCGCCTTGCGCGCGCGAGCGCAGACCAAGCCCAATCGCACCCGGTGGCGGGTGCGCGGCTCCGAAGGCGCCGATGCGATCGCCTTCCTCGGTCCGCTGTCGGGCACGCAGCTCTACCTGGACTTCTATGCCGCCGATGCCGCCGCCTTTTCGCCGCGGTTGCCGGCGGCGGTCCGGGACGACGTGGCGCGGCTGTGGAACGAGGCGACGAAGGACGGCTTCGGCCTGCTCGGCCCCAACCTGCAGGTGCTGTTCTCGGCCGACGGCAACGACGCCACGCTCGACACCTTGCTGACCGCGCTGCGGTCACGGCGGACGGCGATCCTCCCAAGCTACCGGGCGAGCAGCTACTGGAGCGACGCCGACTGGGCCTGGTTCGAGCGCGCGGCGCCGCGGATCGAGGCGATCCTGGTCGGCCTGCGGGACGCCGGCTTCGCGGCCTTCCGCAAGGAGCGGATCGGCGAGCTGGACCGCCGCATCGCCGAGGTCGGCCGCGCGCTGGCCGGCTTCGACGTGATCTCCTGGCAGGAGAAGCTGACCGGCCGGCGCTTCGATCCGGAGATCCAGATCGTGCTGCTGCAGTTCGCCAAGCCGCATGGCATCAAGGTGCAGGGGCAGACCTTCCTCCAATCGGCGGACTACGACACGGCCACCACCGTCCGCATCGCCGCGCACGAGATGCTCCATCCGCCGGTGCCGATGGACGGCCCCGCCGCGACCGCCGCGCTGGCCGCCTTCGATCGCGATCCGCTGGTCATGCGCATCGTGCGCGACCACGATCCGCGCTGGGGCTACACGACGCTGGAGGGCCTGGTGAACGAGGACCTGGTCCAGGCGCTGGACCAGTTGATCAGCGAGGCCCTGGGCGTCGCCCGCAATCCGGCCGACCGCTGGCGCAAGGCCGATGACGGCATGCACGTCATCGCCGCCGGGCTGTACGGCCTGCTGCGGCAGGACCGATGGGTGGAGCAGGGCGGGTCGATCGAGCGCTGGCTCGCCGAGGCCGTCCGCGACGGCCGGCTGGATCCGGCCGTGTTCCATCCGGTCGCGGCGCGGGTGCTGGAGCGGCCGGTCGATGCGCTGTGGCCGGTGGTGGCGGCCAAACCGTCTTCTTGATGAGATCTTGATACCCGGGCCCCGACCTTCTACACGCCCTTGACCCGCTGATTCCTAGAGTCCATCCATCCCATCCCGCCCTCAATCCAGAGGGCATGGGACCTCGAAAAAATGGATGCACTCTTTCTCGGATTGAGCGTGGTCCTGTTCCTTGTCGCTGTCGGGCTGGCGGTCGCCAGCGACCGGCTGGGGAGCAGGCCATGAACGCGCTCTACTGGCTGACCGGACTCCTCAGCGCCGGTCTGTTCGTCTATCTCCTGATCGCGCTCTGGCGCGCCGAGGAGTTCTGACATGACGAACCTCGCCTGGGCCAACCTGGCCCTCTACCTCGCCGTCACGCTGCTGCTGGCCTGGCCGCTCGCCCGCTGGATCACCGCGCTCGCGCAGGGTCGCGTGCCGCGCTGGATCGCCGCCATCGAGCGCCCGCTGTTCCGCCTGGCCGGCATCCGGCCCGATGAAGGCATGGGCTGGAAGCAGTACGCCGTCGCGCTGCTGGTCTTCAACTTCATCGGCGTGCTCGCGGTCTATGCGCTGCAGCGCCTGCAAGGCGTGCTGCCGCTCAACCCGCAGGGACTGGGCGCGGTGACGCCCGACTCGGCCTTCAACACCGCCATCAGCTTCGTCGCCAACACCAACTGGCAGGGCTACGGCGGCGAGTCGACGATGAGCTATCTCACCCAGATGCTGGCGCTGACGGTGCAGAACTTCCTGTCCGCCGCGACCGGCATCGCCGTCGTGTTCGCGCTCATCCGCGGCTTCGCCTCCCGGCTGTCCGGCCACGTCGGCAACTTCTGGGCCGACATCGTCCGCTGCACCCTCTGGCTGCTGCTGCCGCTGTCCTTCCTGCTGGCTGTCGTCTTCGTCCAGCAGGGCGTGATCCAGAACTTCGACGGCTACAAGACCGTGCAGACGATCGAGGCCCAGGACTACCAGACGCCCAAACTCGGCGCCGACGGCCAGCCGCTCAAGGACGCCCAGGGCCAGCCCGTCATGGAGCACCAGCGCACCGGCGAGCAGCAACTCGCCATGGGCCCGGTCGCGTCGCAGGAGGCGATCAAGATGCTGGGCACCAATGGCGGCGGCTTCTTCAATGCCAACTCCGCGCATCCCTACGAGAACCCGACGCCGCTGACCAACCTGCTGCAGATCGTGGCGATCTTCGTGATCCCCGCGGCGCTGTGCCTGAGCTTCGGCCAGCTGGTCGGCGATCGCCGGCAGGGCGTGGCGATCCTCGCCGCGATGAGCGCGCTGTTCATCGCCGGCGTGCTGGTCGCCACGCCCGCCGAGCAGGCCGGCAATCCGCTGGTGGCCGCGCAGGGCGTCGATCTGCAGGCCTCCGAGCTGCAGGCCGGCGGCAACATGGAAGGCAAGGAGACCCGCTTCGGCATCTCGGCCAGCGCGCTCTTCGCGGTCGTCACCACCGCCGCCTCCTGCGGCGCGGTCAACGCGATGCACGACAGCTTCACCCCGATCGGCGGCGCCGTGCCGCTGGTGATGATGCAGCTGGGCGAGGTCGTCTTCGGCGGCGTGGGCACCGGCCTGTACGGCATGCTGATCTTCGCGATCCTCGCCGTCTTCATCGCCGGCCTGATGATCGGCCGCACGCCCGAGTACCTGGGCAAGAAGATCGAGCCCTTCGAGATGAAGATGAGCGCCGTCGCCATCCTCGTCACGCCCATCGTCGTGCTGGCGGGCACCGCGATCGCGGTGCTCTCGGGCGACGGCAAGGCCGGCATCGCCAACCCCGGCGCGCATGGCTTCAGCGAGATCCTCTACGCCTTCACCTCCGCGGCCAACAACAACGGCAGCGCCTTCGCCGGCCTGTCCGCCAACACGCCCTTCTACAACACGCTGCTGGGCATCGCGATGTGGCTGGGCCGCTTCCTGGTGATCGTGCCGGTGCTGGCCATCGCCGGCAGCCTGGCCGCCAAGAAGCGCATCCCCGTCGGCGAAGGCACGCTGCCCACGCACGGCCCGCTGTTCGTCGTCCTGCTCATCGGCACCGTCCTCCTGGTCGGCCTGCTGAACTACGTGCCCGCGCTCGCGCTCGGTCCCATCGTCGAGCACCTGATGCTCTGGAAGTGAAGCTTCGGAGCCTGACATGACCCAACCCCTCAAGACAGTTCACCCCTCGGCGCCGACTTCGGTGCCGACCTCGACGCGCGCCGAGGTCCTCGGCGGCGCCACGCCCTCCGGTCCGGCACCGCACGATCCACCCCCGGCACCGTCACGTTCCGGCGGGAACGGCGGCCTGTGGGATCCCGCGCTGGTGAAGCCGGCCATCCGCGAGTCCTTCGCCAAGCTCGCGCCGTCGGTGCAGCTGCGCAACCCGGTGATGTTCGTCGTCTATGCCGGCAGCCTCCTCACCACCGGCCTGTGGCTGGCGAGCTTCGCCCAGCCCGCGCTGGCGGGCGCGGAGGGCCCCGGCTTCATGCTCGCGATCGCGCTGTGGCTGTGGTTCACCGTGCTCTTCGCCAACTTCGCCGAGGCGCTGGCCGAGGGCCGCTCCAAGGCGCAGGCCGCCTCGCTGCGCGGCCTCAAGGCCAAGACCTGGGCGAAGAAGCTCGAAGCGCCGCGCCACGGCTCGTCCTGGCATCCGGTGGCCTCGGAGGAACTGCGCAAGGGCCACGTCGTGCTGGTCGAAGCCGGCGACCTGGTGCCGCTGGACGGCGAGGTCATCGAGGGCGTCGCCTCCGTCGACGAGAGCGCCATCACCGGGGAGTCCGCGCCGGTGATCCGCGAATCGGGCGGCGACTTCTCGGCCGTCACCGGCGGCACGCGGGTGCTGTCGGACTGGGTCGTCGTGCGCATCGCCGTCAATCCGGGCGAGGCCTTCCTCGACCGCATGATCGCGATGGTCGAGAGCGCCAAGCGCCAGAAGACGCCCAACGAGATCGCGCTCACCATCCTGCTGGTCGCGCTGACGCTGGTGTTCCTGGTCGTGACCGTGACGCTGCTGCCGTATTCGCTGTTCGCGGTCGAGGCGGCCGGCGCCGGCACCGTCGTGTCGATCACCGCGCTGGTGGCGCTGCTGGTGTGCCTGATCCCGACCACCATCGGCGGCCTGCTGTCGGCCATCGGCGTCGCGGGCATGAGCCGGCTGATGCAGGCCAACGTGATCGCCACCTCCGGCCGCGCGGTCGAGGCCGCCGGCGACGTCGACGTGCTGATGCTCGACAAGACCGGCACGATCACGCTGGGCAACCGCCAGGCCAGCGCCTTCCTGCCGGCGCCCGCGCTGCCGGAGCAGGCGCTGGCGGACGCCGCGCAGCTGGCCTCGCTGGCCGACGAGACGCCCGAGGGCCGCAGCATCGTCGTGCTGGCCAAGCAGCGCTTCAACCTGCGCGAGCGCGAGCTGGCCGCGCTGCAGGCGCACTTCGTGCCGTTCACCGCGCAGACCCGCATGAGCGGCGTCGACTTCGGCGATCCCGAGCATCCGAAGCGCCAGCTGCGCAAGGGCGCGGTCGACGCGATCCGCCGCTTCGTCGAGCAGCACGGCGGCCAGATGCCGGCGCAGGTCACCGCGGTGGCGGAGGAGGTCGCGCGCCGCGGCAGCACGCCGCTGGTCGTGGCCGACCTGGCCGACGGCCACGCGCGGGTGCTGGGCGTCGTCGAGCTCAAGGACATCGTCAAGGGCGGCATCAAGGAGCGTTTCGCGCAGCTGCGCCGGATGGGCATCCGCACGGTGATGATCACCGGCGACAACCGCCTCACCGCCGCGGCGATCGCGGCCGAGGCCGGCGTCGACGACTTCCTCGCCGAAGCCACGCCCGAGGCCAAGCTCAAGCTGATCCGCGACTACCAGGCCGAAGGCCGGCTGGTGGCGATGACCGGCGACGGCACCAACGACGCGCCCGCGCTGGCGCAGGCCGACGTGGCGGTGGCCATGGCCAGCGGCACGCAGGCGGCGAAGGAGGCCGGCAACATGGTCGACCTCGATTCGAATCCGACCAAGCTGCTGGAGATCGTCGAGACCGGCAAGCAGCTGCTGATGACACGCGGCTCGCTGACCACCTTCTCGATCGCCAACGACGTCGCGAAGTACTTCGCCATCATCCCGGCGATGTTCCTGGGCGTGTACCCGCAGCTGGCCGCGCTCAACGTGATGGGCCTGCACAGCCCGGCGTCGGCGATCCTGTCGGCGGTCATCTTCAACGCGCTGATCATCGTGGCGCTGATCCCGCTGGCCTTGAAGGGCGTGGCCTACCGCCCCATCGGCGCGGCCGCGCTGCTGCGCCGCAACCTGTGGATCTACGGCCTGGGCGGCCTGATCGTGCCCTTCATCGGCATCAAGGCCATCGACCTGCTGCTGGTCGCGCTGCGTCTCGTGTGACGCGGAGGAACTCACCATGAACTCGACTCTCAAGATGCTGCGTCCGGCGCTGGTCGGCTTCGCGCTGCTCAGCGCCGTCACCGGCCTGCTGTACCCGGCCGCGGTCACCGGCGTGGCCAGGACGCTGTTCCCGTTCCAGGCCGAGGGCAGCCTGGTGCTGCGCGACGGCCGCGTGATCGGCTCCGAGCTGATCGGCCAGAGCTTCTCGTCGCCGCGCTACTTCTGGGGCCGTCCGTCGGCCACCGCGCCGATGGCCAACAACGCGACCGGCTCCAGCGGCTCCAACCAGGGACCGACCAACCCGGCACTGGTCGACGCCGTCAAGGCACGCGTCGAAGCGCTCAAGGCCGCCGACCCGGACAACCGTGCGCCGGTGCCGGTCGACCTGGTCAGCGCCTCGGCCAGCGGGCTGGACCCGCACATCAGCATGGCCGCCGCCCGCTACCAGGCCGCCCGCGTCGCGCGCGAGCGCGGCCTGCCGGTCGAGGCCGTCCAGCGCCTGATCCAGGCCAACACCGAGGCCCGCGACCTGGCGGTGCTCGGCGAGCCGCGCGTCAACGTGCTCAAGCTCAACCTCGCTCTCGACAAGGCGCCATCCGCTCATTGAATGTCATGAAGACCTGTCTGCCCGCCAGCTCCTGGCCGTTCCGGGGCGGCTTCGACGACGCTCATGCAGCGCGCGAAACGGCTGGGCGATACGGCTGGGCGATACGGGCGTCGTGCTGAGCGTCTCCCGGAGCTTCTGACCGCCGCGGCCCGTCATCCAGGGAGAGAATCGCCGAATGCCCAGCGTCACCGACGAGAGACCTGACCCCGACAGCCTGCTGGCGCAGCTCCGCCAGCAGGAGGAGGCGGCGTCGCGCGGTCGCCTGCGCATCTACTTCGGCGCCTCGGCCGGGGTGGGCAAGACCTTCGCGATGCTGCAGGCGGCGCGGCATCTGGCCGGGCAGGGCCGCGCGCCGCTGGTCGGCGTCGTCGAGACCCATGGCCGCGCCGAGACCGCCGCCCTGCTCGACGGCCTGCCGCGGCTGCCGATGCAGCAGGTGGCCTACCGCGACCGCACGCTGCCGGAGTTCGACCTCGACGGCGCGCTCGAGCGGCTGCGCGGCCAGCCGGACGCGCTGATCCTGGTGGACGAGCTGGCGCATTCCAATGTCGCAGGCTCGCGGCATCCCAAGCGCTGGCAGGACGTCGAGGAACTGCTGGCCAACGGCATCAGCGTCTACACCACGGTCAATGTCCAGCACCTGGAGAGCCTGAACGACGTCGTCGGCGGCATCACCGGGGTGCGGGTGCAGGAGACGCTGCCCGACACCTTCTTCGACCGCGCGGACGAGGTGGTGCTGGTGGACACGCCCGCGGACGAGCTGCTCGCGCGGCTGAAGGCCGGCAAGGTCTACCAGGGCGCGCAGGCCGAGCGCGCGGGCCAGCACTTCTTCCGCAAGGGCAACCTGATGGCGCTGCGCGAGCTCGCGCTGCGCCGCACCGCCGATCGCGTCGAGGACGACGTGCAGGCCTGGCGCAGCAACGAGCGCATCGCGCCGGTCTGGAAGACCGAGGCGGCCATCCTCTGCGCGATCGGACCGGGCGACGAGGCGGAATCGGTGGTGCGCAGCGCCGCGCAGCTGGCGCAGCAACTGGCGGTGAGCTGGCATGCGATCCATGTCGAGACGCCGGCGCTGCACCGGCTGCCGGACGCCCGGCGCGAGCGCACCCTGCGCGTGGTGCGACTGGCGCAGGACCTGGGCGCGACAACGGCGGTGCTGGCGGGGCAGGACCCGGCGCCGGCCCTGGCCGAGTACGCGCGCGAGCACAACCTGTCCAAGCTGCTGATGGGCCGCGGCGCGCCCTCGTCGCGGCGCTGGGGCCGCCGCGGCCTGGCGGCCCGCCTGGGCGGTGCCGCGCCGGAGTTGGACCTGATCCAGGTCGGCGCATCGGCCACCCAGCGCAACAACGCCGACGAGCGCGGCCCCGGCTTCGGCGCCGCGCCGCGTCGCTACCTCTGGGCCACGCTGGCCTGCGTGGGCGTGGCGCTGGCCTGCTGGCCGCTGTCGCACCGGATCGCCAACGACAACATCGTCATGCTGTTCCTGCTTGGCGTCGTCGGGGTGGCGATGCGCTGGGGCCGCGGGCCGGCGGTGCTGGCGAGCTTCCTGAGCGTCGCGTTGTTCGACTTCCTCTTCGTCGCGCCCCGGCTCAGCCTGGCGGTCAGCGACGTGCAATACGTGATCACCTTCGCGGTCATGCTGGCCGTCGGCCTGGTCACCGGGCAACTGACGGCGGGGCTGCGTTACGAGGCGCGCGTCTCTTCCGAGCGCGAGGCGCGGGCGCGCGGGCTGTTCGAGCTCACCCGCGAGCTGGCCGGCGCGCTGCAGACCGAGCAGGTGGTGGCGACGGCCGAGCAGCAGATCGCGCAGCAATTCGGCGGACAGGCGCTGCTGCACGTGCTCGACGAGGACGACCGACTGCAGCCGTCGCCCACCGAGCAGGCGCTGCCGCCGGGCGAGCGCTCCGACGCGGGCACGGCGCGCTGGGCGCTCGACCACGAGCAGGCGGCGGGACTGGGCACCGACACGCTGCCGGGCAGCCAGTGGTTCTACCTGCCGCTGCGCGCGCCGATGCGCACCCGCGGCGTGCTGGCGCTGCGCCCCGGCGACGCGCGCACGCTGCTGCTGCCGGAGCGCCGGGCGCAGCTCGAGACCGCCGCGCGCATCGCCGGCCAGGCGCTGGAGCGGGTGCATTACGTCGAGGTCGCGCAGCAGGCGCTGCTGCAGATCGAGTCGGAGCGGCTGCGCAACTCGCTGCTGTCGGCGCTGTCGCATGACCTGCGCACGCCGCTGGCGGCGCTGCAGGGCCTGGCCGAGACGCTGGCCCGGCGCGAGCTCGATGCCGGCGCGGCCGAGACCGCGCGCGCGATCGAGCAGCAGTCGCTGCGCATCAACGCGATGGTCCACAACCTGCTGGACATGGCGCGGCTGCAGAGCGGCGCGCTCAAGCTCAACCGGCAATGGCAGCCGGTGGACGAGGTGGTCGGCAGCAGCCTGCAGTTGATGGGGACGACGCTGGCGCGACATCGCGTCGTGCTGGACGTGCCGGCGACGCTGCCGATGGTGGAACTGGACGCGGTGCTGATCGAGCGCGTGCTGGTCAACCTGCTGGAGAACGCGGCGAAGTACACGCCGCCGGGCAGCGAGATCCGCGTGATCGCGCGGGCGATCGGCGACCCGCGCGCGCTGCAGGCGGGCGAGGGCGAGATGCGCCTGTCCGTCGAGGACAACGGCCCGGGGCTGCCGCCCGGTCGCGAGGAGGCGCTGTTCGAAAAGTTCGCGCGCGGCCATGCCGAGTCGCACCTGCCGGGCGTCGGCCTGGGCCTGGCGATCTGCCGTGCCATCATGCAGGCCCACGGCGGCAGCATCCGGGCCGAGCGCGCGACACCGCAGGGCGGGGCGCGCTTCAGCCTCTCGCTGCGCCTGGGTCAATCGCCGGCGCTGCCGGCCTTCGAAGAAGACGGGGAACCGCTGCCGTGAGCGAACCGCAGCCGATCGCGCTGATCGTCGAGGACGAACCGAACATCCGCCGCTTCGTGCGGCTGGCCCTGGAGGGCGAGGGCTGGTCCGTGCACGAGGCCGGCACCTTGCGCCAGGGCCTGATCGATGCCGGCACCCGGCGGCCGGACCTGGTCATCCTCGACCTGGGCCTGCCGGACGGCGATGGCCAGGACTTCCTGCGCGACCTGCGCGCCTGGTCGCAGGTGCCGGTGATCGTGCTGTCCGCGCGCGGCGCGGAGGACGACAAGATCGCCGCGCTGGACCATGGCGCCGACGATTACCTGAGCAAGCCCTTCGGCGTCGGCGAGCTGATGGCGCGGGTGCGCGTCGCGCTGCGCCGCAGCCAGGCGCGGGCCAGCGAGCAGCAGGATCCGGTGTTCCGTTTCGGCGAGGTCGAGGTGGACCTGGCCGCGCGCCGCGTGCGCCGCGCGGCGCAGGACGTGCACCTGACGCCGATCGAGTACCGCCTGCTCAGCCACCTGATCGGCAACGCCGGCAAGGTGCTGACGCACCGCCAGTTGCTGAAGGCGGTGTGGGGGCCGTCGCAGGTCGAGCAGAACCACTACCTGCGCGTCTACATGGGCAACCTGCGCCAGAAGCTGGAGGCCGAGCCCGCCAGCCCGCGGCACCTGCTGACCGAGACCGGCGTCGGCTACCGGCTCATGCCCTGAGCGCCGGCGGTCCCGCGCGGGCCGCGTCCCCTGTAGCATTGCCCGCACGCCCGCCGAGGGCGCTGGCTCGACAACACGCTCAACAGGAGAGATCTCATGATTCAGCAGGCCCAGGTCGAACTCGCCAAGACCTTCTTCGAGCAGTCGAAGAAGGCGTTCGAGCAGAACTACGCGGCGTGGAGCACGGTGCTCGCGTCGCAGAAGGCGATCATGGAATCGATGCGCGCGGCGGGCACGCCCTTCGAGGTCGCGGCCGACGAGTTCCAGAAGCTCATCGATTTCCACGAACAGCAGTTCCGCGCGACGGTCGACTTCATGACCAAGCTGCAGGCGGACTACGCCAAGCTGGTGCAGAAGAAGGGCAAGTGAGCCCGCGCGGCCGTCGTGGCCGCGTCCCCGGCCCTGCGGCGAGCAGGGGCGTCACGCACGGTTGACGCCGTCATCGCCGCGGTGGAAGAATCGCGCCCACGCCGCCGAGGCCCACCGCCCGCGCGCTCCCTCAACCTCTTTGCCATCCAGGAGGTGCCCGATGAAGAACCCGACGTTCACCCTTCGCTGATCGCCGACGGCTGTCCGGATCCTTCCGATTCCTTCGCCGCGATGCCCCCACCGGTCCTGATGCCGGTGCCGCATGGCGCGCCACCTTCCGCTCCCCGTCGGTCCCTTGACCTCATGAGGTCCTGCTCGCGCCAACAACGCGACAGGCCGACGGATTCATGCATCTCATCTCCCTGCCGCTGCCGCCCTCGGCGCGCGCGGCGACCCCTGCGGGCCCGAGCCCGCTGCCTGATCCCACAGGCCCCGGCGTCGAGCGGCTGCCGCTGTCGACGCTGGCCGGGCAACAAGTCGTCATCGAGGAAGCCTTCGACGGCGCCGATGCCGAACTGGGCTTCGACGCGCGCGGCGAGCTGCGGCTCGCCACGAAGGGCCGTCCCCTGGCCGGCGGCTTCGGCGAGCGCCCCTTCATCCCGCTGAAGATCTGGGCCCTGGCCCACGAGCATCGGCTGATGGAGCGGCTCGGCGACCGCCTCGCGTTGCACGGCGCGTGGACCTACGCGATGCGCCGCGTCTGGTACGACCGGCTGCCGCATTACTTCATCGCGACCGAACTGGTTGATCGCGACAGCGGCCACTGCCTGTCGACATCGCGTCGGCTGGCGCTGCTCGAGGGCTCACCGGTGCTGAGCGCGCCGGTGCTCTACGCGGGGCCGATGCCGACCCACCCGCACTGGCTGGAGCCGCTGCTGCGCGCGTCGCTCGCGGCCTCGACCGACTGGCGCCGCGCCTTCGAGGCGGTGGCGATCCGCGAGTCGCTGCCGGCGGCGCTGTGGCAGTCGCGCGCCGACCGCAGCGGCCCGGCGGCGGGGCTGATCGTCAAGGTCGAGGACGACCGGCAGGTGCTGGCGCGCTACCGGCTGGTGCAGACGGCGGACGAGGGCCCGAGCCCCTTGCCCTCGCTGCTGCCCAACGCGCTGGCCGGTGGCGCGGACCTGTTCGCGGCTCAGCCGACGGTGCACTGGCGCGACCTCGGCCTGAAGACGCTGCGCTCGCTGGGCGCGCTGCGAGCGCTGTCCGCCGGCGCGCCCGAGCGGCGGTGCGCCTGATGCCCGCGATGCGCTTGAACGCCTGTTGCGTGCCTGCCTCTTGCGACGGGCTTGGCGCCGGCGATGCGCCCGCGTCGCGTGGTCGGATGCCTTGGTGGACGGCCGGCCCGATCCGGGCGTTAGTTCCGGCCGAGCCAGCCCGCCATCCAGCGGTCCATCACATCGCCCAAGGCCACGCGTAGCGCCGGCCCGTGCGCCTTCGCGTCGCTGCGCAGCGCGTCCAACGGGACCCGCGCCTGCGCGAGTTCGCCGGCATGCCCGATCAGCCATTGCTCCAGCCGCGCCGGATCGTTTTCCAGATGGAACTGCAGGGCGAGCGCGAAGTCCTCGACCGCGAAGGCCTGATGCGGGCACAGCGGCGTCGTCGCGAGGCTCGCGCATCCGGCGGGGATCTCGAACTGGTCGCCGTGCCAGTGCAGCACCGGCTGGCCTTGCGCCAGCGGCGCGAGCGGCGAATCGCGGCCGGCGTCGGTCAAGGTCAGCGGCGCGAAGCCGATCTCCTTGCGGCCATGCGCCATCGGCCGCACCGATGCGCCGAGCGCCCGCGCCATCAACTGCGCGCCCAGGCAGATGCCCAGCAGCGGCCGCCGCGCGGCGAGGCGTCGGTGGATCAGCGCCAGCTCGTCGTTCAGATACGGATACAGCGCGTCGTCATACGCGCCGATCGGGCCGCCGAGCACCACGAGCAGGTCGACCGCGTCCAGGTCCACGTCCCGCAGGTCGTCCACGCCGGCGTCCCGCGTGAGGAAGCGCGTGAAGCCGCGCGCCTCGAGCACCGGCCCGAGCAGGCCGAGGTCTTCGAAAGCCAGGTGGCGCAGGGCCAGGACGGTCTTGGGCGTGGACATGATGCGGGCGCGGCCGGCGCGCGGGAGGAGGGGGAGCGCCGAGTATCCGCGCCCACCCGACCCCGGCCATCGTCTGATCGTCCAGACGACCTATCCATTCGTACAGGCTCGCCGATGGGCGCTTCAGGCTTGGGGCCTGCGCTCAGGCGGGATGCGCCTGCCGTGCGGCCGCGGGGCGCTTGCGAATGCGCCAGGCCTGTGCCGCCATGACGATCAGGAAAAGCAGCAGCACCACGCCGATGGCCTTCTGCAGCGCCGGGTCGTCGGGGCCGGTGAACAGCGGCGCGCCGACGGGCACGCGGGTGAAGGTCTCGTTGAGCCCCGGGATCATGTGGAAGAACAGCGTGGCGGAGTAACCCAGCGTTTCCGCGTACGGCGAGAAGCCGCCGAGGAAGCGCGTGCGGGCTGCCGCCGCGGCGATCGCCAACGTGACCAGGGTGACGATGGCCAGCGTGTGCGCGATGTTGAAGCCGCCGTGGCGGAAGATGCCGAAGGCCGTCAGGCAGGTGACGACGGTGCACCAGACGTAGAGGCGTCCCCAGGTGGACGCGCCGTCGATGCGGCCGTGGCGCAAGAGCATCGCGTAGCCGGCCACGAGGGCCACCAGCGCGAAGGCCGTATGCACGGCGCCGAGAAGGGTCAGACCGAACATGAATGCTCCTGCAGGGCCGCATCGGCGCGGCGGGCCGGAGCGCGGCGCACTCCAGCCTCAAAGCTAGAGGGCGGGTGCGGTACGCGCATCGATCGGATGGGGGAGGCGACGGGGTGGGTTTTCCCCAGGAACATGCCTGCGCCGCTGCCCGCCCGGCGGCCGGTTGCCGGGCCGATGGGCGCCGCGGGCCATGGGCCAGAATGGCGGGATGAATCCGCCCGCCGCGACGCCGCGCGTCACCGTCCAGACCGAAGACTTCGACCTCAGCGCCGAGACGCTCGCGCTGCGCGCCGCGGATGGTGGCGTCGGGGCCGTCGTCAGTTTCGTCGGCACGGTCCGCGACGGCGCGGACGGGACGCCGGTGTCGCTGATGGAGCTGGAGCATTACCCCGGCATGACCGAGGCCTCGATCGAGGCCATGATCGACGAGGCCTTCCGTCGCTTCGACCTGCGGGGCGCGCGCGTCATCCACCGCGTCGGCCCGCTGCGGCCGCGCGAGCAGATCGTGCTGGTACTAGTCAGCGCGCGGCATCGTGGCCAGGCCTTCCAGGCCTGCGAGTTCCTGATGGACTACTTGAAGACGCAGGCGCCGTTCTGGAAGAAGGAGCACGGACCGGACGGCGCCCGCTGGGTCGACGCCCGCGTCGCCGATGACGAGGCGCTCGCCCGATGGGGCATCGAAGTGGAGGGGAATGGTCGATGAGCTGGTTGCAAGTGGCGGCGGTGTCCGTCGGGGCCTCGGGCGGCGCGCTGGCGCGCTGGGGCGCGGGCCTGTGGCTGAACACGAAGTGGCAGGGATTTCCGCTGGGCACCCTGGCGGTGAACCTGGTCGGCGGCTTCCTGATCGGCATGGCGCTCGAGTGGTTCGGCCGCTATCCCGATGACCTGTTCAAGCTGCTGCTGGTCACCGGTTTCCTGGGCGGCCTCACCACCTTCTCCTCGTTCTCGGGCGAATCGCTGTCGCTGCTGCAGCGCGGCGAGTTCCTCATGGCGCTGTCGCACTCGGGCGCGCATGTCATCGGTTCGCTCGCGGCGGCCGCGGCCGGCCTCAAGGTCATGCAGATGCTGACCTCGGCATGAGCGCCGCAAGCACCGTGACCGCGGCCGACGCCGTGAACGCCGGACGCCCGCGTTTCCCCCGCGCGTTGCGGCCGGGGGATACCGTCGCGGTGATGGCGCCGTCGTCCGGCGTCCGGCCGGCGATGCATGAGCGACTCGATGCGGCGCTGGCGTTGTTGCGCGCCAAGGGGTTCGAGGTCCGCGAGGGGCGCTCGCTGCGCCGGCAGGAGCAGGGCGCGAGCGCGAGTGGCCCCGAGCGCGCGGCGGAATTGATGGCGGCGCTGCTCGACCCCACGGTCGCGGCGGTCATCCCGCCTTGGGGCGGTGAGTTGGCCATCGAGGTGCTGGAGCATCTCGACTTCGACCGCCTGCGTGAGGCGCCGCCCAAGTGGTTCAGCGGCTTCTCGGACCTGTCGACGATCCAGTTGCCTTTGCTTGTGCGGGCGGGCTGGGCATCGCTGCATGGGCCGAACCTCATGCAGCTGGCCGATCCGGCGCTGGATGCGGTGTCGGCACGGATCTTCGATGCCTGGGCCAGTGGCGCTGGCGCCGAACTGGCGCAGCCGCAGGCCCCGGGGACGCTTGTCCGCGCGCTGGACGATGGCGCCGGGCCGGTGACCATCGAGGGCCGGATGCTCGGCGGCTGCCTGGATTCGGTGTCGAGGCTGGCGGGAACGCCGTTCGGCGACATCCGGGCGTTCCGGGCCGCCTGCGGCGCCGGCGAGCGGCCGATCCTGTTCTTCGAGGTGGCCGAGCTGCCGCCTTTCGAGTTGGCCCGGGCGCTGCACGGCCTGCGGCTGGCGGGTTGGTTCGAGGACGCGGCGGGCGTGGTCCTGGGGCGCAGCGCGGTGCCGGAGGCGGTCGCTTCGGCCGGTGACTTCACCGAGCGCGATGCGCTGCGGCGCGCGCTCGGCGGCCTGAGCTGCCCGGTGCTGGTGGACGTGGACATCGGCCATGTGGCGCCGCAGTGGTCGATCGTGCAGGGCGCTTCCGCCCGCTTGTGCTGGGCGGATGGCCGCGCGGTGCTGGAGCAGAGATTGATCTGAAGCGCCCGTCGCCGTTGGGCACCCGCCTTGCCACGATCCCGGTATCTTGAAATATGGGGACACACTCCCAGTTGGGGTCGCAACGGAGGTTTTTCCCATGCGAGTCGACAAGCTCACCACCCGGTTTCAGGAAGCGTTGGCGGAGGCCCAGAGCCTCGCGGTGACGCGCGACAACCCCTACATCGAGCCCGCCCACGTGCTGGGCGCGATGCTGGCCCAGGACGAGGGCCCCAAGGCGCTGCTGGAGCGGGCCGGCGTGAAGGTGCCGGCCTTGAAGGCGGCCGTCGACGCGATCCTCACCGGCCTGCCGCAGGTGCAGGGCGAGGGCCAGCAGGTCCAGCCCAGCCGCGACCTGATCGGCCTGATCCAGGCCGCGGAGAAGGAGGCCGCCAAGCGCGGCGACCACTTCATCGCCAGCGAGATGTTCCTGCTCTCCCTGGCCGACGCGAAGAGCGACCTGGCCGGCGTCGTGCGCGGCCATGGACTGACGCGCAAGGCCCTGGAGACCGCGATCGAGGCGGTCCGCGGCGGCCAGAAGGTCGACAGCCAGGAATCGGAAAGCAACCGCGAGGCGCTGAAGAAGTACACCCTCGACCTGACCGAGCGCGCCCGCGCCGGCAAGCTCGATCCGGTGATCGGCCGCGACGACGAAATCCGCCGCGCGATCCAGGTGCTGCAGCGGCGCAGCAAGAACAATCCGGTGCTCATCGGTGAGCCCGGCGTCGGCAAGACCGCCATCGTCGAGGGCCTGGCCCAGCGCATCGTCAACGGCGAGGTGCCCGAATCGCTCAAGGACAAGCGCGTCCTGGTGCTGGACATGGCGGGCCTGCTCGCCGGCGCCAAGTTCCGCGGCGAATTCGAGGAGCGCCTGAAGTCCGTGCTCAAGGAAGTCGCCGCCGACGAGGGCCGCATCATCCTCTTCATCGACGAGATCCACACGATGGTCGGCGCCGGCAAGGCCGAGGGCGCCATCGACGCCGGCAACATGCTCAAGCCCGCGCTCGCGCGCGGCGAGCTGCATTGCATCGGCGCCACCACGCTGGACGAGTACCGCAAGTACGTCGAGAAGGACGCCGCGCTGGAGCGCCGCTTCCAGAAGGTGCTGGTCGACGAGCCCAGCGTCGAGGCCACGATCGCCATCCTGCGCGGCCTGCAGGAGAAGTACGAGGTCCACCACGGCGTCGAGATCACCGACCCGGCCATCGTCGCCGCGGCCGAGCTCTCGCACCGCTACATCACCGACCGCTTCCTGCCCGACAAGGCCATCGACCTGATCGACGAAGCCGCCGCCAAGATCAAGATCGAGATCGACTCCAAGCCCGAGGCGATGGACCGGCTCGACCGCCGCATGATCCAGCTCAAGATCGAGCGCGAGGCCGTGCGCAAGGAGACCGACGAGGGCTCGCAGCGCCGCTTCACGCTGATCGAGGAAGAGCTGCTCAAGCTCCAGCGCGAATACAACGACCTGGAGGAGATCTGGACCGCCGAGAAGGCGCAGGCCCAGGGCTCCGCGCACGTCAAGGAAGAGATCGACCGCATCAAGTTCCAGATCGAGGAACTCAAGCGCAAGGGCGACTTCAACAAGGTCGCCGAGCTGCAATACGGCAAGCTGCCCGAGCTGGAGAAGCGCCTGAACGAAGCCCAGGCCAAGGAGGCCGGCAAGGCCAGGGACAAGTCCGTCCCGCAGCTGCTGCGCACGATGGTCGGCGCCGAGGAGATCGCCGAGGTGGTCTCGCGCGCGACCGGCATCCCGGTGTCCAAGCTGATGCAGGGCGAGCGCGACAAGCTGCTGCAGATGGAAGCGAAGCTGCATGAGCGCGTCGTCGGCCAGGACGAGGCCATCGTCGCGGTGGCGGATGCGATCCGCCGCTCGCGCGCCGGCCTGTCCGACCCGAACAAGCCGCTGGGCAGCTTCCTGTTCCTGGGACCCACCGGCGTCGGCAAGACCGAGCTGTGCAAGGCGCTCGCCGGTTTCCTGTTCGACAGCGAGGACCACATGGTCCGCATCGACATGAGCGAGTTCATGGAGAAGCACTCGGTCAGCCGCCTGATCGGCGCGCCTCCGGGTTATGTCGGTTACGACGAGGGCGGCTACCTGACCGAGGCCGTGCGCCGCAAGCCCTACAGCGTGCTGCTGCTGGACGAGGTCGAGAAGGCGCATCCGGACGTGTTCAACGTGCTGCTGCAGGTGCTGGACGATGGTCGCCTGACCGACGGCCAGGGCCGCACCGTGGACTTCAAGAACTGCGTGATCGTGATGACGTCCAACCTGGGCTCGCAGCACATCATGGCGCTGCAGGGCGAATCCGACGAGGTGATCCGCGACGCGGTGTGGGGCGAGGTCAAGGCGCATTTCCGCCCCGAGTTCCTCAACCGCATCGACGAGACGGTGATCTTCCATGCGCTGGGCCAGGCGCACATCAAGTCGATCGCGAAGATCCAGCTGCGGCAGCTGGAACAGCGGCTGGACAAGCTCGAGATGAAGCTCGACGTCAGCGACGAGGCGCTCGACGAGCTGGCCAAGGTCGGCTTCGATCCGGTCTTCGGCGCGCGGCCGCTCAAGCGGGCGATCCAGCAGCGCATCGAGAACCCGCTGTCCAAGCTGATCCTGCAGGGGCGCTTCGGTCCGAAGGACGTGATCCCGGTCGGTGTCGAGCACGGCATCGGCGGCGAGCCGGGCGAGTTCTCGTTCGGACGCGTCGTCCACTGATCGCGCCCACGGGCGCCGGAACGACCGCGGGGCGCCCAGGCGCCCCGCGTCTGTTTCAGGCCCGCAGCTTCTCCAGCACCTCGGACCGGAACTCGCGCTGGTACAGCACGTAGACCACGCCGGCCGTGGCGAGCATCAACGCCCAGGGCGAGAAGAACCAGGCCACCACCGGGAAGGCCAGGTAGTAGCCGCGCAACCCGTCGTTGAAGGCCTCGGCGGCCATGCCCACGACCGCGCCGGCGCGGTCGGCGAACTGCTCGCGGGCCTCGGGCCCCTGTTGCTCGAACTGGCCCGCCTCCGGCGCGGAGGCCACCAGCAGCGCGCCGAAGGTGTACTGCCGCATGCTCCAGGTGAAGCGGAAGAAGGCGTAGACGAAGATGCCGGTCAGCAGCGCCAGCTTGATGTCGAAGACCAGGGTGCTGGTCTTCACCGTGAAGGGCAGCTCCAGCACCATCGCGCTGGTCTGCTCGCTCGCGCCCAGCGCGGCCAGCAGGCCGCCGATGATCAGGATGGTCGTCGACGCGAAGAAGGACGGACTCGACAGCAGCGCCTGGCTGACCGCGCCGTCCAGCACCCGCATCTCGCGGTAGGTCAGCTGCAGCATCCACTGGCGCCGCACCCGGTTCGTGATCGCCAGCAGCGAACCTTGCCCCTCCGCATGGTGCTTGGAGAAGTGGGCGTAGGCGACCCAGGTCAGGAAGTACAGGCCCAGGGCGGCCCAGTCCAGCAGCGGCAGCGCGGTCAGCAGTTGTCGGAGCGATTGCATCGCGCGAGTGTAGAGGCCGGGGTGCGCGGCGGGACCGGGACGGCCCCGCCGCCGGCGGGCGTCAGACCGGCAGGTCGAACACCAGCACCTCGGCGTCCTCGCCGGCCTCGAGCTTGATGGCCGCTTCCTTGGCCAGCTGCAGCGCGTCGCCCGCGCCCAGCGCCTCGCCGTTGACGCTCAGCCGGCCGCGCACCACATGCACGTAGGCGAGCCGGTCCGGCGCCAGCGGCAGCTCGGCGCGTTCATCGCCGTTGAACAGACCGGCGTACAGGCGCGCGTCCTGGTGGATGGACACCGAGTCCTGCGCGCCGTCCGGCGAGGCGACCAGGCGCAGCCTGCCGCGCTTGTCCGCCTCGGCGAAGTGCTTCTGCTCGTAGCCGGGCGTCACGCCCTGCCGGTCCGGCATCACCCAGATCTGCAGGAAGTGGGTCTCGCCGTCCTTGGAATGGTTGAACTCGCTGTGCATCACGCCGGTGCCGGCGCTCATGCGCTGCACGTCGCCCGGGCGGATCACGCCGGCGTTCGCGCCGCCCGGCTTGCCATTGCCCATGCTGTCCTGGTGCGCCAGCTCGCCGCTGAGCACGTAGCTGATGATCTCCATGTCGCGGTGGCCGTGCGTGCCGAAGCCGGTGCCGCCGGCGATGCGGTCCTCGTTGATCACCCGCAGCGGGCCGAATCCCATGCGGCGCGGGTTGTAGTAGTCCGCGAACGAGAAGCTGTGGAAGCTCTTGAGCCAGCCGTGATCGGCATAACCGCGGTCCGAGGACTTGATGACTTCACGCATTTGAATGCTCCTTCTCTGGCCTGTGGTGGCGGGCCGTTGTGTTGCGATGGGTTCACTGTAGGGATGAGGGCCTCTCCCGAGGGGGAGGGGGCTTGAAGCCACCATTCAAATAAGATGAAGGAATGTCACAGCAAGACAAACGACGGGTGCTGACGCCGGAGGCGCTGGCCATGATGGACAGCATCGCGCGCAGCGGCAGCTTCGCGGCGGCGGCGCGGGAGATGGGGAAGGTGCCGTCGGCGCTGACCTATTCGGTGCGGCAGCTGGAGGAGGCGCTGGACGTGCTGCTGTTCGACCGCAGCTCGCGCCAGGCGGTGCTGACCGCCGCCGGCCATGAGCTGCTGACCGAGGGCCGGCGGCTGCTGCAGGAGATGGACGCGGTCGCGAACCGGGTCAAGCGCGTGGCCACCGGCTGGGAGAGCGAGCTCACCATCGCCTTCGACGACGCGGTCGCGCGGCGCGCGATCTTCGACCTGATGGAGACCTTCTACCAGGAGAAGGAGGACGGCAAGCCGCCGCCCACCCGCCTGAAGCTGCGCACCGAGGTCTTGTCGGGCACCTGGGAGGCGCTGATCTCCGGCCAGGCCGACCTGGCCATCGGCACCAGCGCGCAGCCGCCGGGCAGCTCGGTGGTCTGCGAGGTGCTGGGGCCGATGGAGATGGTGTTCTGCGTCGCGCCGCACCATCCGCTGGCGGAGTTCGAGGGCGTGCTGACCTCGGCCGAGATCGCGCGCCACCGCATCGTCGCGGTGGCGGACACGGCGCGCAGCCTCGCGCCGATGACGGTGGGCGTGGTGCCCGGGCAGGAGGTGCTGACCGTGCCCTCGATGGCGACCAAGCTGGAGGCCATGCTGCGCGGCCTGGGCGTGGGGTTCCTGCCGACGCCGATGGTGCGCCGCCACATCGACGCCGGTCGGCTCGTGAGGAAGGAGACCTTCCAGGGGAAGCGGATCTCGCCGATGCATTACGCGTGGCGCAACACCGGCCACCGGCCCGCCAAGGCGCTGGCCTGGTGGCTGGAGCGGCTCAAGAGCGAGGCGACGCGGCGCTCGCTGCTGGAGCAGCACGAGGGCCTGCTGCTGTGAGCGGTGCGGGGCGCTCGGGCGGCGGCGAGGTGCAAGCCGCCGATGCTGGCGTCGATCACGGCAATCACGGCGATCACGGCGATGGCCGCCGCGCCGGCCGGTATGTGGGCCGCTTCGCGCCATCGCCGACCGGGCCGCTGCATGAGGGCTCGCTCGTCGCCGCGCTGGCGAGCTGGCTCGACGCGCGGGCGCATGGCGGCCGCTGGCTGATCCGGATCGAGGACGTCGACGGGCCGCGCTGTCCGGCCGGCGCCGATGCGATGGTGCTGTCGCAGCTCGCCCAGGTGCGGCTGCTGCCGGACGCGCCGCCGGTGTGGCAGTCCCGGCGCGGTGCGGCCTACCAGGCGGCGCTCGACCGGCTGGTCGCCGCCGGCTGGGCCTACCCCTGCGGCTGCTCGCGCAAGGAAATCGCCGAGGCGATCGCGGCCCGAGGCGGGCAGCGGGAGCGCCACGGGGAACTGGTCTATCCGGGCACCTGCCGCCATGGTCTGCACGGCAAGCCGGCGCGCGCCTGGCGCTTGCGCAGCTCGGCCCAGGTCGGCCGGGCGGGCGAGGCGCCGGTGCCGCTGCGCATCGCCTGGCAGGACCGCCGGCTCGGGCCGCAGTCGCAGGACCTGACGGATGAGGTCGGCGATGTCGTCCTGAAACGCGCCGACGGGCTGTGGGCCTATCAGCTGGCGGTCGTCGTCGACGACGGCTGGCAGGGGGTGACCGACGTGGTCCGCGGCGAGGACCTGGCCGACAACACGCCCCGGCAGATCCGGCTGCAGGAATTGCTGGGCCTGCCGCGCCCGCGCTACCTGCACACGCCGCTGGTGCTGGGCGACAACGGCGAGAAGCTGTCCAAGCAGAACGGCGCCCGGGCACTGGACCTGGGCGACCCGCTTGCCGCGCTGCGCCGTGCCGGCGAGCGCCTGGGCCTGCCGGCCCTGGCGGCGCGGACGATGCCCGAGTGGCTCGAGCGTGCGGTGGCGGCGTGGCCGGCCCGCCAGCCCTGAGGCGCGGCCGCGGCGCGTCCAGCCCGTGCGTGAACCCGTGGCACGGCCGGGCGGTCCGGCGGCTGGCATGATCACGCCTTTGCGTTCCCGATGTCCGCGGACATCCCCTTTCAAGGAATCCTTTGATGAAAACGACCGACAGCGGCCTGCAATACGACGACACCACGCCGGGCACCGGCGCCACGGCCCGTGCCGGCCAGGACGTGAAGGTCCATTACACCGGCTGGCTGTTCAAGGACGGCCAGAAGGGCGCCAAGTTCGATTCCAGCAAGGACCGCGGCGAGCCGTTCGAGTTCGAGCTCGACGGCGGCATGGTCATCAAGGGCTGGGATGAAGGCGTGCAGGGCATGCAGGTCGGCGGCACCCGGGTTCTGGTGATCCCGCCGCAACTCGGTTATGGCGCGCGCGGCGCTGGTGGCGTGATTCCGCCGAACGCGACGCTGATGTTCGAGGTGGAACTGCTGGGCGTCTCCGGCGGCGCCGAGCCGATCACGCTGAACCAGCTGACCAAGACCGCCAGCGGCCTGGAGTTCGAGGACGTCACCACCGGCGAGGGCGCCGTGGCCGAGGCTGGCAAGCGCGTGACCGTGCATTACACCGGCTGGCTCTACAAGGATGGCCAGCGTGGGCGCAAGTTCGACTCGTCCAAGGACCGCCGGGATCCGTTCCGCTTCCACCTCGGCGCCGGGGAAGTCATCAAGGGCTGGGATGAGGGCGTGCAGGGCATGAAGGTCGGCGGGACCCGGTTCCTGGTGATTCCGTCGGAACTGGGCTACGGCGCGTATGGCGCCGGCGGTGTGATTCCCCCGCACGCGACGCTGCTGTTCGAGGTGGAACTGCTGGCCGTCTGACGGCACGGTTTCCCCTCACCCCCGCCCTCTCCCCGCAAGCGGGGCGAGGGAGTGCTCGGTACGCAGCAGCCTCTCGCGAGCTATCCCGAGTGATCCCTCGCCGGCCCTTCGAGAGCTATCCCTCTCTCGAGTCACCCCCTCCCAAGCCGTCCCCTCGCGAACCATCCTTTTGCGAGGGCGAGTGATCCCCTCGCCCCCGCGAGGGGGAGAGGGTTAGGGTGAGGGGGCTCGTCGCAGGCCGCGAGAGAGGGTCATGCGCCAGCAATGGCTAGCAGGGCCTGCACCGCCTGACCGGTGCTGCCGGGGCCGCTGTCTTCCAAGCCGATGCGCGGCGCCGAGCTCAACTGCGGAAAGTGGTTGGTCAGCGACCGTTCGTAGCCGGGGTCGTAGTGCTCGCGCATGAGCTCCCCGAAGAGCTCAGCCCATTGCCCGCTCCGCGCCATCCCTTGCCAGCGCTCCACGCGTTCACGTCCGCGCAGCGCCACCAGGCCGCCGATCAGCGCATTGAAGCCCTCCGCGTCGGACCGGAAGTGCGCATAGTCCTCCAGCAGCAGTTGCACGCGCCCGGCCTCCGCCATGTCGATCCACACGCAGCGCCCCTGCTGACGCAAGCGCAGGTGCAGCGGCTCCGGCAACTGCACGCCGCCGATCTTGCGGCTCTCGCTTTCGACGAACACCGGCCGCGCCGGGTCGAGCAGCACCATCGCCTGCCACAGCGCCGTGTCGAAGGCCTTCTGGCTCGGCTGCGCCTGGTCGGGCAGGGCGCCGAGCACCGATCCGCGATGACGCGCGAGCGCCTCCAGGTCGAGCACCTGCGCCCCCGCGCCCGCGAGCGCGTGCAGCAAGCGCGTCTTGCCCGAGCCGGTCCGCCCGCACAGCACCACGAAATCGAAGCGCGCCGGCAGCTCGGCCAGCGTCCGGATCACCTCGCCGCGGAAAGCCTTGTAGCCCCCCACCAGCTGCAGCGACTTGAACCCGATCTGGTTCAGGAACCAGTTCATCGCCCCTGAGCGCTGCCCGCCTCGCCAGCAATAGACCAGCGGCCGCCAATGCTTCTGCATCAGCGCCCGGTTCGCGTCCAGGTGGGCGGCGATGTTGCGGGCCACGATCGCGGCGCCGACCTTGCGCGCCTCCAGCGGATCCTGCTTGTAGAGCGTGCCGACGATGCGGCGCTCGTCGTTGTCCAGCACCGGCCAGTTCACCGCGCCCGGCAGGCGGTCCTCGGCGAACTCGGCTGGCGAGCGCACGTCGATGACCGTGCTGAAACCGTCGAGCCGCGCGAAAGCCTCGGCCGACGCAATGACGTGGTACTGGCTCATCGCCTCACTGCACCGACAGCGCGTCCAGCAGCTCGCTCTCGATCTGCAGCTGCATCCGGCTCTGCTGCAGAGCCGCGCCATCGAGCAGGAAGGTGTCCTCGACCCGCTCGCCCAGGGTCGAGACCTTGGCGAGCTGCAGGTTGATGCCGTGCCGCGCCAGCACCCGCGCGATCGCGTACAGCAGGCCGGCGCGGTCGGTCGCGCTGACCGACAGCAGCCAGCGCTGCGCGCGTTCGTCCGGGCGCAGCGAGATGCGCGGCGTGAACGGGAAACTCTTCACCCGGCGCGACAGCCGCCCCTTGCGCGGCTCCGGCAGCGGACCCTGCGCGACCAGCGCTTGGCCGAGCTTGGATTCCACCAGCGCGGTCAGGTCGCGGTGGTGCAGGTCGAGCTCGGGCGCGATGACCTGGAAGGTGTCCAGCGCATAACCGCTGCGCGTGGTGTGCACCTTGGCGTCCAGGATGTTGAAGCCCGCGCCGTCGAAGTAGCCGCAGATGCGCGCGAACAGGTCCTGCTGGTCCTTGGCGTAGACCAGCACCTGCAGGCCCTCGCCGACCGGCGACGGGCGCGCCCGCACCACCGGCTCGGCGCTCGCGACATGGCGCCACAGCGCGCGCGCGTGCCAGGCCAGGTCCGGCGCGTCATGGCGCGCGAAGTAGCTCAGGTCCAGCGTCTTCCACAGCGCGTCCTCGGTGCCCGGCAGCTGCGCCTTCAGGGCCAGTTCCTGCCGCGCTTCCTGCTTGCGGGCCTCGATCTCGGCGGCCATGTTCAGCTTCGCGCCGCCCAGCGCGCGCAGCGTCAGCCGATAGAGGTCCTCCAGCAGCTTGCCCTTCCACGCGTTCCAGACCTTGGGGCCGGTGCCGCGGATGTCGGCGACGGTGAGCAGGTACAGCGCCGTCAGCGTGCGTTCGTCCTTCACCAGCTGCGCGAAGTGCTGGATGACCTCGGGATCGGACAGGTCCTCCTTCTGCGCCACCCGCGACATCGTCAGGTGATGCTCGACCAGGAACACCACCAGCGCCGCATCCGCCTTGGGCAGGCCGTGCGCGCGGCAGAAGCGCCGCGCCTCGACCGCGCCCAGGTCGGAGTGGTCGCCGCCGCGGCCCTTGGCGATGTCGTGGAACAGCGCTGCGATGTAGAGCAGGGAAGGGCGGTCGAACTGCGCCGCCAGCTGCGAGCAGAAGGGGTACTCGTGGGTGTGCTCGGGGATGAAGAAGCGGCGGATGTTGCGCAGCACCATGAGGATGTGCTGGTCCACCGTGTAGACGTGGAACAGGTCGTGCTGCATCTGCCCGACGATGCGCCGGAACACCCACAGGTAGCGCCCCAGGACCGAGGTCTGGTTCATCAACCGGAACGCGTGCGTCTGGCCCTGCGGCTCCTCGAGCACGCGCATGAACATCGCGCGGTTGGCCGGATCGCGCCGGAACGCGCTGTTCATCAGCCCGCGCGCGTTGTAGAGCGCGCGCAGCGTCTTGGCCGACAGCCCCTTGATGCCGGGCGTCTGCTGGTAGATCAGGAAGGTCTCGAGGATGGCGTGCGGCTCGCGCTCGTAGAGGTCGTCGGCCGCGATCTCCAGCATGCCGCTGCGCTCCAGGAAGCGGTCGTTGACCGGGCGCGGTTCGTTGCCCCGCGTGCCGTTGATCTGGTCTTCCAGGTTGAGCAGCGTGATCTGGTTCAGCTGCGTCACCGCCTTGGCCGCCCAGTAGTAGCGGCGCATCAGCTTCTCGGACGCGCGCAGCGAGCGGGTCGACTCGTAGCCGAAGCGCTCCGCCACCGCCGTCTGCAGGTCGAAGACCAGCCGGTCCTCGCGCCGCTTCGCCGCCAGGTGCAGCTGGCAGCGGATGCTCTTGAGCACGCCTTCGTTGCGCTGCAACTGGCGGGCCTCGAAGGGCGTGATCAGGCCCTTGGACGCCAGCTGCGACCAGGTCCGGCCCAGGCCCGCGCCGCGCGCGATCCAGATCAGCACCTGCAGGTCGCGCAGGCCGCCGGGGCTTTCCTTGCAGTTGGGCTCCAGCGCGTAGGGCGTTTCCTCGTACTTCGTGTGGCGCTGGCGCATCTCCAGCGTCTTGGCGCGCATGAAGGCGCGTGGATCGACCGCCTCGCGGAAGGCCTGGTCGAAGCGCTTGACCAGCGGCCGCGAGCCGGCCAGCCAGCGCGACTCGAGCAGCGCGGTCTGGATGGTGACGTCGCCGGCGGCCTCGTCCAGGCACTCGCGCACGGTGCGCACCGACGAGCCGATCTCCAGCCCGATGTCCCAGCAGGCGGTGATGAAGGCCTCGATCGCCTGCTTCAGCGGGCCGGGCTGGTCGGGCGTCAAACCGCCCGGCAGCGCATCGGGCAGCAGCACCAGCACGTCGACGTCCGAATGCGGGAACAGCTCGCCGCGGCCGTAGCCGCCGACGGCGACCAGCGCGGCCTCCGGCGCCGCGGCGGCGATGCCGGAATGCGTCCAGAGCGCCTGCAGCGTGCCGTCGACATGCCGGGCCAGCAGGCGCATCAGCCGCGTGGCGGCGGCGACGCTGGCCTTGGCGGCCGCGAAGTCCTCGAGCAGCTGCTGCTTGCCGGCCTTGAAGCGCTGGCGCAGGTCGGCGACGGTCAGCGGGGCGGCGTCGGAGGGCGCCACGGCCGGCGAAGCGCCGACCTCGCCCGGCGTCCTGGCGTTCATGCGCGGTCCGCCGCGATCAGGCCGGGACGGCCTGCGGCGCGACGAAGGCCGGCGGCGGCGGCGTGCCGGCCGACTGCGTCAGGATCTCGAAGCCGGTCTCGGTGACCAGCACCGTGTGCTCCCACTGCGCCGACAGCGAGCGGTCCTTGGTGACGATGGTCCAGCCGTCGCCCATCTCGCGGATCTCGCGCCGGCCGGCATTGATCATCGGCTCGATGGTGAAGACCATGCCCGGCACCAGTTCCTCGAGCGTGCCCGGGCGGCCGTAGTGCAGCACCTGGGGCTCCTCGTGGAACTTCTGGCCGATGCCGTGGCCGCAGAACTCGCGCACGACGCTGAAGCCGGCGTTCTCGGCGAAGGTCTGGATCGCATGGCCGATGTCGCCCAGGCGCGCGCCCGGCTTGACCTTCTGGATGCCCTTCCACATCGCGTCGTAGGTGAAGGAGCACAGCCGCTTGGCCGCGATCGAGCCCTCGCCGACGACGAACATCCGGCTGGTGTCGCCGTGCCAGCCGTCCTTGATGACGGTGACGTCGATGTTCACGATGTCGCCGTTCTTCAGCGGGCGGTCGTTGGGAATGCCGTGGCAGACCTGGTGGTTGATCGAGGTGCAGATCGACTTCGGGTACGGCGTGTAGCCCGGCGGCTGGTAGTTCAGCGGGGCGGGGATGCCTTGCTGGACATTCACGATGTAGTCGTGGGCCAGCTTGTCGAGGTGGTCGGTGGTGACGCCCGGCTTGACGTGCGGGGTCAGCATGTCCAGCACCTCGGACGCCAGACGGCCGGCGATGCGCATGGCGTCGATGTCGGCGCCGGTCTTGATCGTGATGGTCATAAGGCCGGCATTTTAGGCGTTCGGCCATCCCTCCGCAGGGGTGGACGCGTTCCCCATCCGGGGGAACGCGTCATCGGGGCGTCAGCTTCGCGGCGCGCCGGGCCGGGCGGCGCTCACTCGGCCCAGACGATCAGGCCGGTGTAGGCGGTGACCAGCACCACGATGCCGAAGGCGATCCGGTACCAGGCGAAGGGCACGAAGCTGTGGCTGGCGATGTAGCGCAGCAGCCAGCGCACGCAGATCCAGGCGCTGACGAAGGAGAAGAACAGGCCGACCGCGAACAGCGGGATGTCGCCGGTCGACAGCACCGAGCGCTCCTTGTAGAGGCTGTACAGGCCGGCGCCGATCAGCGTCGGGATCGCCAGGAAGAAGCTGAAATCGGTCGCCGCCTTGCGCGACAGGCCCAGCAGCATGCCGCCGATGATGGTCGCGCCCGAGCGGCTGGTGCCCGGCACCATCGCCAGGCACTGCACCAGGCCGACCTTGAGCGCGTCCAGCGGGCGCATGTCGTCGACCTCGTGGATGCGCACGGCGCTCTGCTGCCGGCGTTCCGCCCACAGGATGATCACGCCGCCGATGATGAAGGTGCTGGCCACGACGACCGGGGTGAACAGGTGTTCCTTGATCGCCTTGCCGAACAGCAGGCCGAGGATCACCGCCGGCAGGAAGCCGATCGCGACGTTGAGGACGAAGCGGCGCGCGCGGGCGTCGCTGCCCAGTCCGGCGGCCGTGTCGCGCAGGCGCTGCCAGTAGACGATGATCACGGCCAGGATCGCGCCGGTCTGGATCGCGATGTCGAAGACCTTGCCCCGCGCATCCTCGAAGCCGCCCAGCAGCGCGCCCGTGAGGATCAGGTGGCCGGTCGACGAGATCGGCAGGAATTCGGTCAGGCCCTCCACGATCCCCATGATCGCGGCCTTGATCAGCAGCACAGTGTCCAAACTACGACTCCAGAATGCCGCCTCGCTCGGGTCCGGAGGCGGTCGGCGCGGATCATAGCCCTGGCTCGGGAAGGGTTTGCCGCAGCGCAGCATCGATGTGGGCGCTCCGGCGTGAGGGGCGCGTGACGGTGCCGCCACGTCGTCATGCGGGGCGTCGCCTGGCCAGGGGACGCCGCGCGCGGCGGGTACTGCCGGCTTGACCGGGCTGAAAGCGCGCCGCTACATTACTGACCGGTTAGTCAGTTAGCAGTCCTCCATCCCCCATGTCTCGCGCTTCCGCCAAGACCGACAGCTCCGCGCCGTCCTCCGCCCGACAGCGGCGCAAGGAGGCGCGCCCGCAGGAGCTGCTCGAAGCCGCGCTGTCGCTGTTCGTCGAGAAGGGCTTCGCCGCCACCCGTTCGGAGGAAGTGGCCGCCAAGGCGGGGGTTTCCAAGGGCACGCTCTACCTCTACTTCCCCTCCAAGGAGGAGCTCTTCAAGGCGGTGGTGCGCGAGGCCCTGGGCAGCAAGATCGCGGAGGGGATTTCCGAGCTCGCCAAGCACCAGGGCTCGATGGCGGAGCTGCTGACCTGGATGCTGTGGACCTGGTGGGAGCGCCTGGGCCGGACGCCGGCCGGCGGCATCCACAAGATCATGATGAGCGAGGCCCGCAACTTCCCGGAGCTGGCCGCGTTCTACAACGACGAGGTCATCGATCCCTGTTGCGAGCTGCTGGCCGAGGTGGTGCGCCGCGGCGTCGCCTCGGGCGAGTTCCGCGAGGTCGATCCGGATGCGGCGGTGATGGTGCTGATCGGGCCGATGCTGCATCTGGTGCTGCATGAGCACTCGATCGGCGCGGCCGGTGTGACCCACGACCACAAGTGCACGCCGGAGCAGGTGCTGTCGCTGCAGCTCGAGCTGATGTTCGAGGGACTCCTCAACCGCCCGCGCCATCCGGCCCCACCCCGGTCGCCCGCCTAGAATACCGCCCGCATTCGGCGCGCCAAGGGGGCCGCCAGAGGACTGAACATGAACTTCGAACAAGCCCGCTTCAACATGATCGAACAGCAGATCCGCCCGTGGGATGTGCTGGATCCCTCGGTGCTGGCCCTGCTGGCCGTGGTCAAGCGCGAGGACTTCGTGCCCGCCGCCTACCGCAACGTGGCCTTCACCGACGTCGAGCTGCCGCTGGCCAATGGCCAGAAGATGCTGCCCCCGCGGGTCGAGGCCCGCTGGATGCAGGAGCTGCAGATCGAGCGCCACGAGAAGGTGCTCGAGATCGGCACCGGCAGCGGCTACATGGCCGCGCTGCTGGGCCATAAGGCGCAGCAGGTCTTCAGCGTCGAGAAGGACGCCGCGCTGGCCGGCGCCGCCCGCGACGCGCTGCGCCGCAATGGCGTGCTGAACGTGACGGTGGTCGAGGGCGACGGCGTCAAGGGCCTGCCCGGCGAGGCGCCGTTCGACGTGATCCTGCTGTCCGGCTCGGTGCCCCAGGCGCCGCAGGCGCTGCTGGACCAGCTCAAGATCGGCGGCCGCATGGGCGTGATCGTCGGCGACGAGCCCGCGATGAGCGCGCGCATCATCACGCGCACCGGCGAGCGCGAGTTCACGACCAAGAACCTGTTCGAGACCGTCGTCCAGCGCCTGGACGGTTTCGACACCGGATCGCATTTCACGTTCTGAGCGGAAGGCGCGCGGCGGGCGGGGCGCTGGCAGCCCATCGCGCGTTATTGCCGTCACGGGGTGCGAAGACTGCAAGTCGTCGCATTTCTTTCGAGACAGGGGGGCGAGGTGATCTATAACCTCGCCCGGCACCGGAGCCGGGTCGGCGGCGATCGACCGGCGGGTGCCCTGGACCTGGATACCGGCCGCGGCACGTCCGCGGCCGGTCCGCAGTTGGATCGCTCCGAAGAACACCACATCGATACGAGGAAGCCTCATGGCCGCTGAACGCCGTACGTCTCCGATCTCCCGCCTGCCGCGGGTCTCGCTCCTGGCCGCGGCGCTCGCGCTGATGGCCGGGGCGGCCCAGGCGCAGAGCCTGCAAGAGCTGTACGACGCGGCCCGCGCCTACGACGCCACCTACCTGGCGGCGCGGGCGACGGCGGAATCGGCGCAATACCGCTACGGCCAGGCGCTGGCGCTGGCGCGTCCCTCGGTCGGCGTGGGCGTCAGCTCGACGCGCTCGGAATTCGACCCGCCCGGCAGCGGCGTGCAGCGCGACCGCTTCGGCAACACCGTCACCAATGCCGGCCTGAACGCCAAGTACGCCGTCTTCAACCGTCCCAACCAGGGCTCGATCGACCAGGCCCGACTGGGCGTCGACGTGGCCGAGTCGGATCTCGCCACGGCGGAGCAGGACCTGATCGTCCGCGTCGCGCAGGCGTATTTCGACGTGCTGGCGGCCAAGGACACGCTCTCGACCTCGAGCGCCAACAAGGCCGCGATCGCGGAGCAGCTGGCCTCGGCCAAGCGCAACTTCGAGGTCGGCACCGCGACCATCACCGACACCCGCGAGGCGCAGGCCCGCTACGACCTGGCGACCGCCCAGGAACTGGCTGCCGACAACGACCTGCGCGTCAAGCGCGTCACGCTGGACCAACTGGTGGGGCGTGTCGGCGTCGAGCCGCGGCCGCTGGCCGTGCCGGTGGTGCTGCCGCCGGTGGCGCCGTCCACGGTCGATCCGTGGGTCAGCCAGGCCGAAGGCGGTCATCCGGCGATCCGCAAGGCCCAACTGGGCCTGGACATCGCCCGCTACGAGATCGAGCGCGCCAAGGGCGCGCGCCTGCCCACGGTCGACCTGACCGCGCAGCTCGGCGTGCAGCGCTCCACCGGCGAGGGCGTGCAGTACACCGGCAACCTCAAGAACGCGTCGGTCGGCGTCGCGCTGAACATGCCGATCTACAGCGGTGGCGCGATCACCAACCGCATCAAGGAGACGGTCGCGCTGGAGGAGAAGTCCCGCAACGACCTGGATTTCGCCCGCCGCAGCGTCGAGGAAGGCACCAAGCGCGCGTTCTTCGGCGTGCAGTCGCTGCAGGCGCAGGTGAAGGCCTACGAGGCGGCCGAGGCTTCGTCGAAGCTGGCGCTGGAGGCGACCCAGCTGGGCTACAAGGTCGGCGTGCGGGTCAACCTGGACGTGCTGAACGCCCAGACCCAGCTCTACACGACGCAGCGCGACCTGGCCAAGGCCCGTTATGACGTGCTGGTGAATAGCCTCAAGCTGCGCCAGGCGTCCGGCCAACTGCGTCCCGAGGACGTGACGGCGATCAACGCCTTGCTCGCCCGCTGAGCGTCGCGGGACGTCGCAAGGCGTCGCGAACCACCGATGAAGGCCGCCCCAGGGCGGCCTTCGTTCATCCGACGGTCTGGTGACAGGTCTTGCGCCCCGGACGCGCGACAATCCGCCCCCATGCTGTATGTGATCTCCCCCGCGAAGTCCCTGGACTACGACACCCCCACGCCCGAGGCGCTGGCCGCGTT